>OBKG01000436.1_pt1 | contig 17943 bp, 17 predicted proteins | sample 1519741 | NCBI WGS metagenome assembly OBKG01 (sample SAMN00265072, study PRJEB22529) | human gut metagenome
ATCAGGGTAATGTCACTCGCGGCAGCCTGCTGCTGCGCGTTATTTACCAGGATATTGACCATGCTGTTGCCGCCGGACAGGGGAACCTTCATCCCGTTGGCTGACTGGTATATTTGTTCAATATAATCCAGGGCCTCCTCATATTGGCCTGACTTTAAAAACACCACCAGGGAATGGAGGTGTTTTTTCAGGTCGTGGCGCAGGGCAGTGATTTCCCTCTGGGAATCCTCCACCTTCTGGTAATAGGAGGACTGCATATGCAAAAGCTTATCCGCGATCATGTTCTTCTGGCTTTCCTCGTCTATGATGGCGTAGTCGTCCACCAGATAGAACAGAAACATGGAGGAGCAGAACAGGATGCAGGAGATCTCCAGATAAAAATTAGACACGCGGTTTTTCATGTGGAAAATCTGAATCGTGGTAAAGAGAATCCCGGACGGAACCAAAAAGGAAATGGCTCCGTACAGAGCATCCTTGTGGCTCTTTCTCATGTTGCGAAAGAGGATGAGCAAGAGGGTGAAAAAGAAAAACAGCACGCAAGCCGCCATCTGGGCCAGAGGGCTCTGGATCAGAAAACTGGGCTCCGAGGGCAGCGGTTCATTGTGGAAAAGCCTTACCAGCACAGCAGACAGCAGCTTGCAGGCATAGTTAAGCACTACAAAAAGGTAGGCTGTCAGGACCTTGGTTCTCAGGGCATCAGTGAAGAACATGCAGCTAATCAGTATGGTAAAGGTGCAGTAAAAAATACACATGCTGAACAGGGGCGCATGAAACCAGTAGGTCATCCATTGGAATACAAAATAGATGAGAATGCCTGCTGCGTATTGGGGGGCTGATCGTAAGCGTCTATGGAGGAAATTACCGCACAGCCAGTATAGGATCAGAGTCTCTGCCGCAGACAGAATAAAGCTGACCCAGGCGTGCTGCAGGACGCCCGTCATAATATGGACTCCATGTAGCTTAAGAATTCCTGATGCACTTCTTTGTGTTTATGCTTGCTTATGGGCAGCATTTCCTTGTTATCCATGGTAACGGAGTCCTTAAAAATGTTGTAGATATGGCTTACATTGATCAGAAAGCTCTTATGGCTGCGGATAAATCCATAAGGCCGTAGCTGTTCCTCCAGGGAACTGATGGTTCCGGTAAAGGTAAATGTGCCTTCCATTGCAACCACCCGTATGGTTCTCAGATTTGATTCCAGGTAGTAGATATGATCCGTCATAAGCTTGGTTGTCCCGCTGATACTTGGAAAGGAGAAAATAGAAGCATGCTTTTTTAGCTGCCGATCTAGAAGCTCCTTTACCGCAGACAAAAAGTCGGCCTGCTCTACTGGCTTTACGATGTAGCGGAAGGCCCCTACCTTGTAGCCATCCACCGCATAATCAACTGTGGCAGTGACAATAAGAATAGGCGTCTCGGCATCAATTGTACGAATATGTTTCGCTACCTCGATACCGCCCATGGTCTCCATACGCATGTCCAATACCAGTATATCACAGAAGCCTTTCTGCTTATAATCCTTCAGTAAATCCAGTCCGTCCCTATAGGAGGCTATCTCTAAGGGCCGTTCTTTCTTTAGTTGTTCCAGATAACCGCATAGGATTGTCAGATCTGCGGGACTGTCGTCGCAAAGTACAATTCTGAACATAATTTATCTCCTTAGTAAGTGTATTACGATTATACAATTCCTGTTATGGAATTGCAAATAGATGCTTCGTATAAAAAATAGATTGAATCCCAATTATGACAATAAAAGTATCGATTATGCACAAGGTATTGCATATAAAAAAGACGGGTGTAAAATGAAGCTACGAGTCAAAGGGAATATAAATAAAAACGCAAAAGGGGGCGCAAGCGTGTATGTCTGGATCAAGTGGTAATGATACGGGAGGAATGAAAAAGACCCTGTCTATATGGAATTTTTTTACCATTGGATTCGGGGCTATCATCGGCACTGGCTGGGTACTGCTGGTAGGCGATTGGATGGTAATTGGAGGAGGGCCTGTGGCAGCAATAATTGCCTTTGCCATAGGAGCCGTGTTTTTGCTTCCCATCGGGGCTGTGTTTGGGGAGCTGACAGCAGCCATCCCTATATCAGGGGGAATTATTGAATATGTGGACCGCACCTATGGGCGGAAAGTTTCTTACATAACAGGATGGTTTCTGGCTCTGGGCAATGGTATTCTTTGTCCATGGGAGGCCATTGCTATCTCTACACTGGTGTCTGATATGTTCGGGGATCTGTTTCCGATCCTGCGGTCTGTGAAGCTTTATAATATCATGGGGGCAGATGTGTACCTGTTTCCCACAGTAATTGCTTTGGGCTTTGCTGTCTATGTTATCCTTTTGAATTTCAGGGGAGCCAAAGCAGCGGCTAAGCTTCAGGCCTTTCTGACAAAGGCGCTCCTGGCTGGGATGCTGCTTGCCATGGCTATCTCCTTTGTAAGAGGAGGGCCATCCAATATACTGCCTGTATTTGCAAGGGCAGAGGGAGCAGCTACCGTAACCGGCGCAAGCAATATGTTTGCGGGAATTATTTCCGTTCTGGTCATGACGCCTTTTTTCTATGCAGGATTTGATACCATACCCCAGCAGGCGGAGGAAGCGGCCGAGGGATTGGACTGGAATAAATTTGGCAAGGTTATCAGTATGGCTCTGCTGGCAGCTGGAGGATTTTATATGGTGTGTATCTACTCCTTCGGAACCATCATTCCCTGGACCGAATTTGTAAAGGGCACGGTGCCGGCTCTGGCATGCCTAAAGAGCATCAACATGGTTCTTTATGTAGCTATGCTGTTGATAGCAACCTTAGGGCCCATGGGCCCTATGAATTCCTTTTACGGAGCGACCAGCCGTATTATGCTGGCTATGGGACGCAAGGGACAGCTTCCCGAATGTTTTGCGGTTTTGGATGAGAAGAGCGGCGCGCCCAGGATGGCCAACAGGGTTCTGGCAGCACTTACAATCGTGGGCCCCTTCTTAGGCAAGAAAATGCTCGTATCTCTGACTAATGTATCTGCCCTGGCCTTTATTTTCTCCTGCATGATGGTAAGCTTTGCATGCCTGAAAATGCGTGATACAGAGCCGGAGCTTCCAAGGCCTTACAGGGTTCCAGGAGGAAAGGTGGGAATTGGACTGGCATGTGGGGCAGGCGCCATTATAGTAGGGCTTATGGTAGTTCCCTTCAGTCCTGCGGCTCTTACACCTGTGGAGTGGGGGATTGTGCTGGCCTGGCTGGCAGTAGGCCTTGCGTTAAGCGCAGCAACGAAGGGCAGACACAAGCACAGTACAGACGCTGACCGTGCCTGAGTGACACATAAATTCATTCATAAACTAACATTTAAAGGAAGGCGAGGAGGATTTATATGAAGAAAGTAGCGTTTAAACATGGGTTTTTGATTGACGGTACCGGTATGGAGCCAGTAAATAATAGTCTGGTACTGGTAGAGGACGATAAGATTGCCTATGCCGGTGCGGACAGGGAAATAGGCCCTGACTACGAGGTTCTGGATATTACAGGAAAGACGATTATGCCGGGGCTGATTGACTCCCATCTTCATTTCTCAGGCAACCTGACAGACGATGACAGCGACTGGGTGCTGGAGGATGTGGTGCAAAAGACGGTGGTGGCAGTTCAGCAGGCTCATGAATGTCTGGAGAACGGACTTACAACGGTAGGAGAGATCTCCCGATCCGGTATCCAGATCCGAAACATGGTGGAGGCAGGCGTTATGAAGGGGCCAAGAGTGGTTGCGACCGGACTTGGATTCTGCCGCACCTGCGGACACGGTGATTCCCACAGGCTTCCCAGCTACTATAATGACGAATCCCATCCCTGGGCTGAGCGGGTGGACGGCCCTTGGGATCTGAGAAAGGCAGTAAGAAGAAGGCTGCGCCAAAGCCCGGATGCTATCAAGATTTGGTCCACAGGAGGCGGTATCTGGCGATGGGATCAGAAGCTGGATCAGCATTACACGCTGGAGGAAATTCAGGCAGTAGTTGATGAATGCAACATGGTAGGAATCCCGGTATGGTCCCATGCAGAGGGATACGGCGGCGCTCTGGATTCAGCAAGAGCCGGCGTGCACCTGATCATCCACGGACAGACCCTAAACGACGAGTGTCTGGATATTATGGCTGAGAAAGGGATTTACTTCTGTCCTACCATTCAATTCTTAAATGAATGGTTCAAGACCTATGCTCCGCCGTACATTCCTGAGGTTCATGACCAGTATCCTGGCGATACCGTGGCGGAGAAGGAGTTAAACCGTGTATATGCTAATTTAAGGAAAGCAAAAGCCAAAGGAATCGGCTTGACCATTGGCTCAGATTCCTTCTGCTCCAGCCTGACACCCTATGGAACCACAGCCATAGGAGAGATGTATTCCTTTGTGGAGAAGGCAGGCATCAGCGAAATGGATACCATCGTGGCAGCAACCAAGGTGGGAGCTGAGATGCTAAAGGTGGACAATGTGACAGGTTCTTTGACAGAGGGTAAAAGTGCAGACCTGCTGGTTATTAATGGAAATCCATTAGAGAATATCCGTGCAATCTCTGTTGAGAACATGAACGTAATCATGAAGGAAGGATATTTTGTAAAACGCTGACCAGAACTCCCAAAGGCAGAGAGAGGGCTACATTAGGCAAACCCCGATAAAAACGTATTTATACAGCAAACGGCATAGTCGCTTTGGCTATGCCGTTTTGCTGTCCTTGTGGCCGCTCTCCTCTTCCAGTGCCGCGAAGAAATTTAAAAAAATGATAATAGTTATCAATATTATTTGTTGACAAATTTGAAAAAAACTGGTAAGATAATGTCAAGTTAGTTAGCTTGAACTAATGAATGGGTTTTACATAATGGTTACTTATAAAGTGGGAAAGGAGGAAATTATATGAGTGAATTAATTGGAAAGTTGAACCAACTGCTGGCGGATCTGAGTATTTTATACAGAAAGCTGCAAAACTATCATTGGAATATTCAGGGGAAAGAATTTTTTGTTCTCCACAGTAAGCTGGAAGAGTACTATGATGGAGTAAATGAGGAAATTGACCAGATAGCGGAGCAGATCCTTATGCTGGATGGACAGCCTCTTGGAAGAATGAAGGACTACCTGGATATTGGTAAAATCAAGGAGGCCTCCAACGAGAGGATACATGCGGCAGACGTTGTAAACAGCGTGCTGGAGGATTTTGGCTACTGTAAGGAAGCTTTGAAGGCCATTAAGGAAAAGGCGGACGAGGAAAATGTGTACGAGGTATCCTCTATGGCCGATTCCATGATAGCAGAGTATAGCAAGGCCATCTGGATGCTGAAGCAGTCCAGATAGATAAAAGGCCATAGCTATAGAATATTTAAATCAACTAATAAACATGAGCAGGAGGAATTTATTATGTCATTAATCGGAAAAGAAATCAGTGATTTTAAAGTGCAGGCTTTTGTAGGCGGAGAATTTAAGGAGGTAAAAAAGTCAGATGTATTAGGCAAGTGGGGCGTATTTTTCTTCTACCCTGCTGATTTTACCTTTGTGTGCCCGACGGAGCTGGAGGATTTGGCTAACAAGTATGAGGAGTTTAAGGGGATCGGCTGTGAGATCTACAGTGTGTCCTGCGACAGTCACTTTGTACACAAGGCATGGCATGATGCATCCAAGACCATTCAGAAAATTCAGTACCCTATGCTTGCGGACCCAACAGGCGCTTTAGCCAGAGATTTCGAAGTAATGATTGAGTCTGATGGAATGGCAGAGAGAGGCAGCTTTATTGTAAATCCTGAGGGCAAGATCGTAGCTTATGAAGTGATTGCAGGAAATGTGGGAAGAAATGCGGACGAGCTATTCCGCCGGGTGCAGGCTTCCCAGTTTGTGGCAGAGCATGGGGATCAGGTGTGCCCGGCTAAGTGGCAGCCAGGAGCAGAGACCTTGAAGCCCAGCCTGGATTTAGTAGGCTTACTTTAAGGAGCGCATATGCAGGATAAACAGCATTTATATGATGTAATAATTGTAGGCGGCGGACCGGCAGGTCTGTCCGCTGCAATCTATATGGCCAGAGCCAGATATAAGGTTTTGGTGATGGAGAAGGAGAAAATAGGAGGCCAGATTACCATTACATCGGAGATTGTCAATTATCCGGGGGTGGAGCAGTCCAGTGGAAAAGATCTGACTCATTCTATGAAGGAGCAGGCGGAGGCCTTTGGAGCAGAATTTGCTATGGCGGAGGTTCTGGATCTGGATCTGGATCAGGATATAAAGGTGCTCCATACCACAGCAGGAGAGTATAAGGCTCTGGGTGTGGTGCTGGCCACAGGAGCTAATCCCAGAAAGCTGGGCTTTAAGGGCGAAAAAGAATTTCAGGGCAGAGGCGTAGCTTACTGTGCTACTTGTGACGGAGAATTTTTCACAGGGCTGGAGGTATTTGTTATCGGCGGCGGCTTTGCCGCGGTGGAGGAAGGCATTTTCCTGACGAAATACGCAAAGAAGGTTACGCTGATTGTGCGGGAGGATGATTTTACCTGTGCAAAAACCGTAGCGGATCAGGTGAAGAATGAGGAGAAGATATCCGTTGAGTTTAATACGGAGATTGTAGAGGCAGGCGGAGACAATATGCTTACCTTTGCCAGATTCAGGAATAATAAAACCGGCCGTCAATGGGTCTATGAGGCTGGGGAGGACGGCAGCTTTGGGATCTTTGTGTTTGCAGGCTATGTACCTAACACAGCCTGGTTAGGCGGTAAGGTAGCCTGTGATGAGCGGGGCTATATCATTACTGACGGAAACCAGAAAACGAATGTGGACGGAGTCTATGGAGCCGGAGATGTATGCATAAAGAATCTCCGGCAGGTAGTTACGGCAGTATCCGACGGAGCTGTGGCGGCTACCTCTCTGGAAAAGCATGTGTCCCTTATCCATGAGAAGCTGGGCCTGCCAGAGTTTCAGAGGGAAAAGGCTCATATGGAGCGGCTGAGGCACGGAGCAGGCAAACAGCCGAAGGACGGGAAAGCCCAGGGTGGAGAGAGGAACGCAGAACAGGCCAAGGGCGAAGGACAATCAGGTCAGGGCTTCCTTTCTGATGAAATCAAGCAGCAGTTGGAAGGCTTGTTCCCTAAATTTGCTGGAAAGGTTATCATAAGGGCAGAGCTGGATGACAGCCCTCTGGCTGGAGAGATGAGCGGCTTTTTAGGGGAACTGGAGGGGCTTACCGACAAGCTGGCCTGTGTAAGAGTTACGGTTAGCCAGGAGGAGAAAGCGGCAAGAGAGGCGAAGGGAGAACTGCTTCCTGCCTTCTGCATAGAGCGGGAGGATGGAAGCGGCGGTAATATCCTGTTTCATGGCGTACCGGGAGGGCATGAGTTTAATTCCTTTATTATTGCCCTTTATAACATGGCGGGGCCTGGACAGGCCATTGACGAGAGCCTTAAGCAGCGCCTTTTATCCATAAAGAAGGACATTAACGTTAAGGTGATGGTTTCTCTGTCCTGCACAATGTGTCCGGAGGTGGTGATGGCAGCCCACAGAGCTGCGTCACTGTCTGATAAGGTAAAAGGAGAAATGATTGATTTGATGCATTTCCCTGATTTAAAGAAGAAATATAAAATTATGAGCGTTCCCTGTATGGTTATCAACGACGATCAGGTATACTTTGGTAAAAAGAGCTTGGAGGAAGTAACTCAGCTTCTGGAGGAAGCCGCTGGTAAAATATAAGGAGAATTAAATTTTGAAAAGGAAAAGGAACCGGGTACAGGCCGAGGGAAACAGACTGGGCCCCGGTTCTTTTTGATTTTATAGGAACGATCGACATTGGCACTTTCTTGTATTAGGCTGTAAATGGATAAGCTATCTTAGTTTTTGTCAAATCCATTACTGGATCAAGCGTTTCAGCTCATCTAAATATTTCAGAGCGAACTGGCTCAAATGAAGCTTTGGATTGGAGAGCCAGCCAATTTCCATGGATTCCTCTGTGTTTAAGGGAACTGCTGTAATGGTATCCCCGTTTAAGTTGCGGTTCAGGATACCGCTGCAAATCGTATAGCCATTTAAGCCAATGAGCAGGTTAAAGAGGGTTGCCCGATCGCTGACATAGATAACCTTTTTTCTGGGAACGGTACTGAGGATTTCCTCTGAAAAATAGAAGGAGTTATTCTCGCCCTGTTCAAAGGCCAGAAAGGGATAGGGCTCCAAATCCTCAATGGACACAGATTTTTTATGTGACAGGGGGTGGAAGCAGCTTATAAATATATGAGGATCTGCGTGAAACAGGGTGTGAAATACCAGACCGTTTTCCGTGAACAGCTTTTTTAGAACCTTCCGGTTAAAATGATTCATATACAAAATCCCCAGCTCGCTGCGGCAGTTTTTCACATCATCGATAATTTCATAGGTGCGTGTTTCCCGAAGGGTAAATTCATATTCGTCAATATTCTGCCGCGATACAACATTGGCAAAGGCATTTACCGCAAAGGCATAGTGCTGTGTAGAGATGGAGCAAATCCGTTTCGCCGGAGGCCTGCCTGTATAGTGCTGCTCCAGCAGCTGCGCCTGCTCCAGAACCTGCCTGGCGTAGGAGAGAAACTCCCGTCCATCTGAGGAAAGGGCGATTCCCTTAGGGCTGCGGTTGAAAATAGAAATACCCATTTCCTTTTCCAGCTCCTTAATGGAGTTGGACAAGCTGGGCTGGGTGATAAAGAGCTGCTTGGCAGCTTCGGATATGGAGCCGCAGGTGACGACAGCTACAATGTAGCGCAGTTGCTGTAAGGTCATAAAAAGTCCTCCTTTTCTTAATGGGATGAGGGCGGTACAATATCTGGCGATATTATACCATATACAGACATAGCTTAAAACTATGGATTCATATAAAAACTAAAAATTATACTCCTTTTTCTATCTGTGCTATGATTACACCAATCAGAATACAATCAGTGAAAGGGATAAAAGCTATGAAAACATCAGTGATCGGATATCCGAGAATTGGAGACTTAAGGGAATTAAAGTTTGCCCTGGAAGCATATTTCAGAAAGGAATTGCCCTTGGGAGAGCTGGAAGCAACAGCAAAAAAGCTGCGCCGCCACAACTGGGAGCTGCAGAAGCAGGCAGGGATAGATTTGATTCCCAGCAATGATTTTTCATTTTATGATAACCTCCTTGACACTGCCTATATGCTGGGGATTGTCCCGAAACGGTATCAGGAACTGGGGCTTTCCCCATTGGATACATATTTTTCCATGGCTAGAGGCTATCAGGGAGAGTCTGGAGATGTGAAGGCTCTGGGGATGAAGAAGTGGTTTAATACCAATTATCATTATATGGTACCGGAAATTGACGATTCCTGCTGTATCGCGCTAAAAGGACGGAAGCCTTTTGAGGAATTTTTAGAGGCCAGGGAGTTGGGGATTGAGACAAAGCCTGTGATAATCGGAGCCTATACCCTTCTTAAGCTGGCAAGATTTACCGGACGTAAGAGAGCGGAGGATGTGAAGGGCTGTGTGGCAGAGGCCTACAAAGAGATATTGAAGCAGTTTAAGGAGCTGGGGGCAGTATGGATTCAGTTGGAGGAACCGGCGCTGGTTCAGGACATGAGTGAAGAGGACATCTGGCTTTTCGAAGAGCTATACAGGGAGATTTTAAGAGAGAAAGACAGTCTGAAGGTTCTGTTGCAGACCTATTACGGAGATGTGAGGGACTGCTACCAACGGCTTGCAGCCCTCCCCTTTGATGGAATCGGACTGGATTTTGTGGAAGGGAGACGTTCCCTTGATTTGCTGGAAGCATACGGCTTCCCGGAGGATAAGCTTCTGTTTGCGGGCCTGGTTAACGGTAAGAATATCTGGAAAAATAACTATGAGAAAACCCTTACTGCAGTGGACAGGATTTTAAAAGCTGCAAAAAATGTGGTTCTTAGCTCCTCCTGCTCCCTTCTTCACGTACCCTGCACGCTGCGCAATGAGACAAGGCTGACACAGAGCTATAAAGGTTATCTGGCATTTGCGGAGGAGAAGCTTTGGGAGCTTCGGGATTTAAAGGCGGTTCTTGGGTCAGATTCCCCGCTGCTTCATGATGCATATCAGGAGAATACGGCTTTGTTCCGTCAGGAACGATGTGGATGCAAGGAAGAGGTGCGCAGCAGGCTGGAAAGCCTGACTGATAAGGATTTTACCCGCCTTCCTGCATTCGAAGAAAGAGAGAAGATACAAAAGCAGGCCTTTCATCTGCCGCTGCTGCCGATTACCACCATCGGCTCCTTTCCCCAGACAAAGGAGGTGAGAGCCAACCGTTTTGCCTTCAAAAAGGGAGAGATTGGAGAGGAGCAATATAAAGAATATAACCGGAAAAAGATCAAGGAGTGTATTCGCCTGCAGGAGCAAACCGGTCTGGACGTTTTGGTTCACGGAGAATATGAGCGCAATGATATGGTAGAGTATTTTGGAGAATGCCTGGATGGTTTCCTGTTTACAGATAAGGCCTGGGTACAGTCCTATGGAACCAGATGCGTGAAGCCGCCTATCGTTTGGGGGGATATATCCAGAAGCCGGCCTATGACAGTGGAATATTCCGTATATGCTCAGAGCCTTACGGACAGGCCGGTAAAGGGGATGCTCACAGGCCCTGTCACTATTTTGAACTGGTCCTTCCCAAGAGAGGATATTTCCCTGAAGGAATGCGCCTTCCAGATTGGCCTTGCTATACGGGATGAGGTGCTGGAGCTGGAGGCCAACGGAATCAGGATGATCCAGATTGATGAGGCGGCTCTGCGGGAAAAGCTTCCCTTGAGAAGGCAGGACTGGCATGAGGAGTATCTGGACTGGGCGATTCCCGCATTCCGCCTGGTACACAGCGGTGTAAGGCCGGAAACGCAGATACATACCCACATGTGCTACAGCGAATTTGGAGCCATTATAAAAGACATAGATGACATGGACGCAGATGTGATCACATTTGAGGCTTCCCGTTCAGATCTGACCATTCTGGATGATTTGAAGGCTTGCGGATTCAGAACCCAGGTGGGGCCCGGCGTCTATGATATACATTCTCCCAGAATTCCTTCCGTTGAGGAACTTCTTATAGCTTTGGAAAAAATGCTGGAGAAGCTTCCTGCCGAAAAGCTGTGGGTGAATCCAGACTGCGGCTTAAAGACAAGAGAAGAGAAGGAGTCCTGGATTAGTCTAAAGCATATGGCGGAGGCCGCTTGCTTGGCCAGGAGGAGCTTAAGAGAATAGAATGAAGACAGTAGATTTATTCAGGCAAAAGACAGTGCTGTCCTTGGAGGTGTTCCCGCCAAAGAGGACAGCTCCGGTAGGAACCATTTATGAGACATTAGATGAACTTAAAGGCATCACACCGGATTTTATCAGTGTTACATATGGAGCAGGAGGAAGTGAGAACAGCGGCGCAACGCTGGAGATCGCCTCCTCCATCAAGAACCGGTACGGCATAGAGAGCGTAGCCCACATCCCATGCTTAAATCTGACAAGGGAGGATGTGCTGCTGATTTTGGAACGGTTAAAGAAAGAGGGGATTGAAAATATTCTCGCTTTGCGGGGGGATCTTGTGCCGGGGATAGAACCGGCGGGCGAGTTTCAGTATGCCGCTGATCTGATTCGGTTCATCAGGGCCCATGGAGATTTTAATGTAATAGGAGCATGCTATCCAGAAGGACACCAGGAGTCAGGAAGTCTTGTGAAGGATATTCATTATCTGAGAGAAAAGGTGGACGCAGGGGTAAGCCAGCTGATTACCCAGCTTTTCTTTGACAATGAGTATTTTTACCGGTTTCGGGAGCGGATGGAGCTGGCAGGCATCCGGGTGCCGGTAGAGGCCGGGATTATGCCGGTTGTAAATAAAAAACAGATCGAACGGATGGTTTCCCTCTGCAGCGTACACCTGCCCAGCAAGTTCACATCCATGATGGAGCGATATGGAGATAACTCAGAGGCTATGCGTGATGCGGGGATTGCCTATGCAGTGGATCAGATCGTGGATCTGACTGCTCATGGGGTGGAGGGAATCCATCTGTATACTATGAATCGTCCTTATATTGCTAACAAAATTTACGAAGCAGTATTCCGGCTGATGGCGTTTTGAAGCTATCAGCCTGCTTTTTTAAGATATCCACTTGTGGCAGGACTGGTTTAGTGCTATGATGGATTACAGGTACGGTCAGAAGAGACGGATTCTCTACAGGCCGATCAGACAAATGAATATAGGAAAGGAAACAAGAAAGTGACCTATAAAGAAGCAAGGGTATATTTGGAGAAGGTTTCCAAATACGGAAGTGTACTTGGCTTGGATACAATCCGAAATCTGCTTAAGAGGCTGGGAAATCCCGAGAGGGATCTTAGCTTTATACATATCGCAGGAACCAACGGAAAGGGCTCTGTGCTGGCGTATATTTCCAATATATTAAGTGAGGCTGGCTATAGAACCGGAAGGTATATCTCTCCCACAGTGCTGTCTTATCTGGAGCGGATTCAGGTGGACGGCAGATGGATAGAAGAGCAGGAATTTGCGGAAGTGATAGGAGAAGTTCGAAAAGCGGCTGTAAGCATGGAAGCTGACGGTGAGGCAGGCCCCACTGTGTTTGAAGCGGAAACGGCAGCGGCTTTTTTGTATTTTAAAAAAAGGGAATGTGATATTGTAGTGCTGGAGACCGGACTAGGTGGCTGCCTGGATGCTACTAATGTAGTGGAGCGCACAGTAGCCGCTGTATTTACTTCCATCAGCCGGGATCATATGGAATTTCTGGGGGATACCCTGGAGGAAATTGCCAGGCAGAAGGCGGGGATTATGAAAAAGGGCTGCGTGGCTGTAACTGCGGAGCAGCAGCCGGAGGCTATGACGGTTCTGAAGGAGAAAGCCCAGAGGCTGGACTGCCCGTTGTATGTGGCGGACATCCGGCAGGCAGAGGTGGAGGCAGAGGGATTTGAAGGATTAAGGCTTTCCTTTGGAAGATGGAAGAATATAGAAATACCCTTGGCAGGAAGCTTCCAGATCATCAACAGCGTGACGGCTCTTGAGACGGTGGAGGCGCTGAAGGATGCCGGATATGGAATTAGTGAGGCAGCGGTGAGAAGGGGCTTTTCCAAAACCGTGTGGCTGGGAAGATTCACCTGTATCAGCAAAAGCCCCCTGTTTATTGTAGACGGGGCCCATAATGAGGCAGCGGCCTTAAGGCTTAGAGAATCACTTTTGGAGTATTTTCCCGGAAAGCAGCTCGTCTTTGTCATGGGAGTATTTAAGGATAAAGAATATAAAAGGATTGCAGAGATTATGGGACCTCTGGCAGAACGGATCTATACGGTCAGCCTGCCGGATCAGAAACGAACCCTGAAGGCTGACGCTTTGAAGGAAGAGCTGCGGCCCTATTGCCGCCTCACAGAGGCCGCGGATACAGTTCCTGAGGCGGTGGAGAAAGCCCTGGGTGCAGTGAGTCAGGATGGGGTGGCGGTAGCCTTTGGCTCCCTGTCCTATCTGGGGCAGGTTATGGAACTGGTGGCTGCCGGAGCAGTGGAGGGAGCGGCAGAGCCCTTCTGCTTTGCAACAAACGGGCCCATCAATGAAGAAGGCCCCACTGCCGTAAAAAGAGGGAGGAAAGAATAGGATGGATCAGGAAAAAATAAAAGAAGGAATACGGCTTCTGTTGGAAGGAATCGGAGAGGATATAAGCCGGGAGGGATTACGGGAGACGCCGGATCGCATTGCAAGAATGTACAGGGAGCTGTTTTGTGGAATGGAGGAGGATGGAGCCATGCACCTGAAAACGCTCTTTCATGTGGATAGCAGCGAGCTTGTGGTGGAAAAGGACATTACCTTCTACTCCGTCTGTGAACACCATATGCTTCCCTTTTATGGAAAGGTTCACATTGCCTACATTCCCTGTGGAAAGGTAGTGGGATTGAGTAAGCTGGCCAGGACTGTGGAGGTGTTTGCCAGACGGCTGCAGCTGCAGGAGCAGCTAACAGGGCAGATTGCAGATGCACTGATGGAGCATTTAAGCCCGGAGGGAGCCGCAGTGATCATTGAGGCGGAGCACCTTTGCATGACCATGAGAGGCGTCAAAAAGCCGGGAAGCAAAACCATAACCGTAGCTAAGAGAGGCGCCTTTCTCAATAAGCAGGAGCTTATGAGCCTGTTTCTTCAGATGATAAGGCAGGAATAAGAAGGATGGGACTGTCGGGATGGACGTGATAGAAGGAGGGGGAAGAACAGAGATGGAAAGCCTGGATAGAATCAGATGCCATCCTTTGTTTCAGGAATGCTGCCGTAAACTGGAGGAGGCTGAGAAAAACAGAGCGTTTTGCAGGCACGGGCTGGAGCATCTGCTGGATGTAGCCAGAATCGCCTATATCCTTAATCTGGAGAAGGGGCTGGCTTTGAAAAAGGAGGTTATCTACGGGGCTGCCCTGCTTCATGATATCGGCAAATTCAGGCAGTATGAGGACGGCACGCCTCATGAGCTTGCAGGAAGGGAGCTTGCAGAGAAACTTTTGTCGGACATCTCCATCTTTTCTGAGAAGGAGGAGAATATGATCCTGGAAGCAATCCTGGAGCACAGAAGGCAGACAGAGCATATGAGCCCTCTGGGCCGGATTTTGTATCAGGCAGATAAGCTGTCCAGGGCCTGTTATGGATGCAAAGCAGAGGGCCGGTGTAACTGGAACCAAGAGAAAAAGAATATGCGTATCAGATATTAACGGAAATTTTGACTTACAGGAAGGAAAACAGAGCATGCGAATCGGAAAGAGGGAATTTGACACAGACAATCACACATACATTATGGGAATCCTGAATGTCACACCGGATTCCTTTTCTGACGGGGGAAAGTATGAGAAACCGGAAGCAGCCTTAAGACATGGGCAGGAAATGATAGAGGCAGGGGCTGATATACTGGATGTAGGAGGGGAATCCACCCGGCCGGGCCACCAGCAGATATCAGAGGAGGAAGAGATACAGAGAGTGGTTCCTGTGATTGAATGCCTGAGAGCTGAATTTGATGTTCCAATCTCGGTAGATACCTATAAAAGCAGGGTGGCGAAGGAGGCCTTGAAGGCAGGGGCTGATTTGGTCAATGATATCTGGGGCCTTACGTATGACTGTGAGCTGGCAGCAGTAATTGCAGAGGCAAAGGCCGCCTGCTGCCTGATGCACAACCGGGAGAAGGCGGAGTATAAGGATTTTCTGGGAGATATGAGACGAGATTTGGAGCGAAGCCTAAAGCTGGCTTTGGACGCAGGAATTGAGAAGGACAGAATTATCCTGGATCCGGGAGTGGGATTTGGAAAGACGTATGAGATGAACCTGGAGGCCATAAAGCACCTGGGCAGTCTTAAGACCTTGGGCTATCCCCTGCTTTTGGGCGCTTCCAGGAAGTCGGTAATTGGACTTACCCTTGATCTGCCTGTGGATCAGCGGGAGGAAGGAACCCTTGCGACTACCGTATTGGCGGTGTTGAGCGGCTGCTCCTTTGTACGGGTTCATGATGTAAGGAGCAACAGGAGGGCTATAAGGATGGCAGAGGCTGTTATGAGAGAACATGAGGTGTGAAGATGGATCAGATAAAAATAGAAAATCTTGAGGTATTTGCCAAGCATGGAGTGTTTCCTGAGGAAAATGTGCTGGGTCAGAAGTTTCTTATATCAGCTTGCTTGCACACGGATACCCGAAGGGCCGGACAGACAGATGATTTGAAGGAATCCATACATTATGGAGAAGTATGTCATTTTATGGACAGATATATGCGGGAGCACACCTTCCGGCTGATAGAAAGGGCTGCGGAAATGCTGGCTCAGGAACTGCTTCTTACAATCCCTCATTTGGAAAAGCTGGAGCTGGAGATAAAGAAACCCTGGGCGCCTGTAGGGCTCCCGGTGGAGTATGTTTCCGTGAAAATTGCCCGGCAGTGGCACAGAGCCTATATTGCTTTGGGGTCCAATCTGGGGGAACGCAAGCAATACCTGGACGCCGGGGTTAAGGCCTTGGATGAGGCCGGAGGATGCAGCGTGGTAAGCGTTTCCTCCTGGCTGGTGACGCCTCCCTACGGCATGACGGAGCAGCCGGATTTTCTCAATGGGTGTCTGGAGCTTAAGACACTTTTGGAACCGGAGGAGCTTTTGGAGGCTCTTCACCGGATTGAGAAGGAGGCGGGAAGGGAGCGAACCCTTCGCTGGGGGCCCAGAACTCTGGATCTGGATATTATTTTTTACGATGATCTGGTATGGGAGTCGGAGAACCTTTGCATCCCTCATGTGGACATGCACAGGCGAGACTTTGTGCTGAGGCCTCTTTGTGAAATTGCTCCCTATAAGCGCCATCCAATTACAGGAATTACAGTGAAGGAGATGCTGGAACAAGTAGGTGAAGCTGCCTGCGGATAAACGTATGCCTCAACTTCCTGCATATGCTCCAAGCAATAAATAGCTCTCAACACCGTGGGTCAGAACAGGCGGTGAGAGCATGTGACAATCAAATGACGGTATACACAAAAGGCTGCTGCGCCAATCGCCCCGGTGTAGGGAGAGTAGGGCTTTACGATAAGCTGCTGGTGACACGGCTGCATGAATAAATTAGGCTCATAGGAGAGCTGCTTCTTCAACAATGAAACAATTCTTGAATCATTAAATATTTCTCCATGAATAAAAACACGTGAGGCATCCATCAGCATATTCAGGTTTGTAATGGTCATCCCAATGCCTTTGATAGCTAAATCCACCAGCTTAATAATAGAGGTATCCCCTAAATGATAGGCGTTCATGATAATGCTTAGGTTAATATCACCTGAATGGGAAACCAGATGTCTCAGATAGGTGCTGGGAGATGTCTGATATAAAAATCTGGCTTTTTTTATCAGCCATGCTTCACTGGCATAGGTTTGCAGGCAGCCCCGCCGTCCGCATTCGCACAGCTCTCCATCTGGATGGACGGTTATATGCCCCACCTCGCCAATTTTAATATTATGATTGCCATACAGCTCATTGCGGTACATGTGAGTACAATGGATTCCCCTGCCTACATGAAAAAAAATAAAATTTTTATCGCTATCTGCCGGGCTGGAATAGAAAAGAGCTTCAGCCCTAGCCATGCAATGGACATTGTTGGAATAATAGGCAGGAACAGGAAGCCTGGCGGAAATCTCGTCAAGATCAAAATTTTCCCAATAAGGATTATTGGTCAGTATTCGGCCCTTCTTGGATTCAGAGTAGTGGCCGGGAATTGCTATGCCTACCGCACTCACTTTATAATTCAGCTGCTTCATGAAAGACAGCAGATGCTCTATAAAAAAAGCTGTGCTCATCTGGCTTGGAGCATCATAAAAAATATGATCCTTTTGTATGACATTGCCAGCGTTGTCTGTTAAAACAAATGAACAAAACTTTTCGGATATCTCTGCTCCGATGTAGTAGGAATGGGAGGGACAGACTGAAAGCAAAATTTTTTTACGTCCAGCCTTATCCTGCAGACTGATTTTCGTGCCTGCCTCCTGAATCAGCTTTTCGGATAGCATTTCCGCTGTAATCAAACTGACGGTAGAGGGAGTGATTCCTGTTTCTTTGGCTATGTCAATTCTTGAAATAGTATGTTTGGTATAGATCTTGTGTAATATGGTCGAGTACAGCAGGAGCTGTTTTTTTGTCTGCTTCATTGACATTGCATATCCTCCTGAAACAATTTGTTCTATTATTTGATTCTCATTATACCATATCCTCCGGCTATGGTATCCCTCCGGGGGGGATGCGCATGGTTCGGAGCGGTGTTTTGACCCGCTTTCGCGTGTCACCGAACCAGCGCGGTATAATATCTGGCGATATTATACCATATCCTCCGGCTATGGTATCCCTCCGGGGGGATGCGCATGGTTCGGAGCGGTGTTTTGACCCGCTTTCGCGTGTCACCGAACCAGCGCGGTATAATATCTGGCGATATTATACCATATCCTCCGGCTATGGTATCCCTCCGGGGG
>OBKG01000438.1_pt1 | contig 17939 bp, 18 predicted proteins | sample 1519741 | NCBI WGS metagenome assembly OBKG01 (sample SAMN00265072, study PRJEB22529) | human gut metagenome
CCGGTGTCATATTCGTATATTTCCGAAAATCCTTCATCATATGGGACTGGTCATAATATCCGGCATTCATGGCAATAGCCAGCAGGTCCTTTTCATCCTCTTCCCATTTCAGGCTGTTTAAAATCGTCTGAAACCGGGCGATCTTACAATACGTTTTCGGTGAAATTCCCATATTCTCTTTAAACACTTTATTTACATAGCGGACAGAGTATCCCGTCAATTCACCCAGTTCTTCTATCTTTACATTTCCGGCCCGCCTGGTGATCTCGTCTATCAGGTAATTTCCAAGATTTCTGTCCTCTAAATGCTCCAGCTTTTCCTGATTACAGTTCACATAAAAATTTAAAAAAGCCTGTATCTGTGCCCGGAAGTCACGGCTTTGAATGATCTTATCAAATACCTCTTCTTCCTTCATAAATTCCATCAGCGCTGCTTCCCCTTCGACTAATTCATTCGGATTCACCGTGTCGGGCAGTATCACCTTTCCCGGCATGAACCGGATGCCGAAAAAATAATCTCCCGGCTTTCCGATCATCGGGGAAGCCTTCAGCCTGATGCCTATGATGCTGGCATAAGGGTAATTTTTGCTGCAATAAAACAGAAAGTCCACACATCCGTCCGGTACAATGGACAGGATGTCGTGGACGTCCTCTTCGACTTCAAATGCATAAAAATGTGAAATTCCGTAAGCCATCATCACAGCCTTATAGTAATGGGATGTTGTCATGACCAATGACGGCTGTTTGGGCACGATAAGTTTTTTTGGGTGTATTGGCTCCATATCTCTTCCCTGCTCTCTATTTGCTTCTACTATAATACTTCATCGTTGTATTGTACAGAATCCCTGTATATTTTATTTTGTAATTAGATTTTAGCCTGGAAACGGTCATATCTTAAGGCTGTTAAGTCCAGTGCTGTACTGCCGTCCACCACCATCTCAGAGAGCTGTTCGCCCACAGCCGGGGCAATCCCAAAGCCATGGCCGGAAAATCCGCAGGCCAGGATCAGACCGGGTACTTCCTCCACTTTGCTGATGACAGGAACTTTGTCGGCACACAGGTCCATCCATCCGGCCCAGGTGCGAACGATCTTTGCATCCGAAAGGGATGGGAAGTATTTCATGATGCCCCGGCAAATGCAGGATGCCGTGATGCTTGAGTTAACCGGAGTACCATTATCCTTATTGAAGCCTTCAAAGTTTGAGGAACCGCCGAAGACAAAGGAACCGTGTTTCGTCTGATGGCCGTAAAAATCCGCTTCCGCCGTTCCAAGCATTTGTCCGAACATTTCCGGTTCTGCCTCTGTCACCAGACATTCCAGCAGTGCAGGCTGCATAGGGATATCCACGCCCACTGTACCCACAATCTCCCTGCTTTCAAGCCCTGCTGCCAGTATGATATTCTCTCCTTCATACACGTTTTCTTTCGTGATGACCTGCCTTGCCTTCCCCCTGATCTTCCGGACGGCAGTCACTTCTTCCCCGGTAATGAACCGGGCCCCCAGCTCTCTGGCTTTCTTATAAAATGCAAGCGTGGTAAGCATCGGGTTTGCATGACCGTCGGTGGGACACCAGCTGGCTCCTATTACTTCGTCAGAGAGATACGGACAGATTTCCCGTACTTCCTCACCTGAAATCATCCGCACATCCAGGCCGCATGATTGGGCATTTTCAGCCAGTCCGCTTAAAATTTTCATGTGTTCTTCTGTCTTGCCAAGCCGCAGGTTTCCATCCTGACAGTATTCCACATCTGTTTCCAGCTCCTCCGAAAGGGTCGGCCAGAGGTTCTTTATTCCATACATGGCAAGGGGAAGTTCCCGTTTGTCTCGGCCGGACTGGCGGACGCCTCCTCCGTTTCTGCTGGACCCTCCGTCTCCCAGGTGATCGCTCTTTTCCAGTACGATAACGGAACAGCCTCTTTTTGCGAGATAATAAGCCGCTGCATTTCCGATGATTCCTCCTCCGATCACGATCACATCTGCACAACGATTTCCCATATTACCGTACCTCCTTTCCAAGCACTCTCATTTCCGTAGGACGCATCGGCGCCCTGGACGTAGCCGGTTCCAGTTCTGCCGGAGAAACTCCCAGTTCCCTTGCCACGATTCCCCTGACCAATTTAGAACAGGTCTGTCCCTGACAGAGTCCCATGCCGGTTCTTAAGTATCTCCGGATTTCTGTGAGGGTGAACATCCCGTCGTGGACGGCTCTCCGGATTTCTCCTTTCGTAATTTCCTCACACCGGCAGATGATCATATCATCATCGTTGGCCGGAACAAATTCCTTTAATATTTTTGATCTGTCATTTATCGTATTCACAGTTCTTTCCTCCATCTTTTATACTCAGGCTTTAAGAGGCCCGGAAAAACCTTGCCTTCATTGCCATGTCCACAGGCACCTTGATGGTCAGAAGATTGGTGTGATCAAATGCTTTGGATGTCTTTATTTCTACCACTTCTGCCCGGCATACCTCGTTTCCGCTCCGGTCAAGGGCTTTTCCATCTGCCCCTTTTTCCGGCAGCGGAAGGAATTCATACGGAAGAGTCACGCTTGCATAATCTTTCTCAAACTGCTCATTCACGAGGAAAATCGCCTGTCCGGAACAAGCAGCCACACACATGCCGCATCCAATGCACTGAGCGTCCGGATCTACTGCCGGCAGAGAAGTGATATTTTCTCCGATCGTGATACATTTCTTAGGACACGCGTCCTGACATGGATTACACGGGATATTCTGGGTACATTCCATCACCGGGTGGATTCCTACGGTCTTCGTAACCCCCGGATACTGTTTTACTTCTTCTTCGCCTAAATAACCATTTTCCAGCAGGTTCATGGAAATATCACAGCCCTCTTCTGTCTTCTTTATAAGCTTTCCTTTATTTTCGGGACCGAACATTCCCTGTCTCAGACTTTCCAGAGCTTCTTCCAGTGCGGCAAGCTTCTCATCCCGTTCTTTCTCATTCATAAATCCAAGTTCACAGGCAGCGGCGGTACCTGCCATCCTTCCTTCGATCATGGCAGAACTGGCTTCCTCAATTCCTGACACATCTCCCGCCACAAAAATTCCTTTGACGGAAGTCTCTCCGTATTTATCACAGAGCGGCACCTGTCCGCCTTTCTTTGGGTTATCTTCCATTTCACATCCAGCCATTTTTAAAAGCTGGGACATCGGAGACAGTCCGACGGCAAGACAGATGGTATCTGCGTCGAAATGCTTCTCAGATCCGGGCACTGTCTGCCAGTTTTGATCCACCTTTGCGATGGTCACTCCGGTGACCCGGTCTTCGCCTTCTGCTTTCACAATCGTGTGAGATAAATAAAACGGTACGCCGCATCTTGCCACTTTGGCCGCATGGACCCCATAGCCCCCGATCCTTGGAGCTGCATCCACTAAGGCCACAACCTCACATCCGGCCTGCATCAGCTGATAACTGACCACCAGTCCTACATTTCCGCTTCCAAGCATCAGAATCTTTTTACCGGGCTGGATACCGTGCAGATTCATCATTGTCTGGGCGGCTCCTGCCCCGATCACTCCCGGCAGCGTCCACCCGTCAAAGGTAACCATATTTTCTGAAGCCCCGGTCGCCACGATAATGGCATCTCCCTTATAATGCCGGATCTCATCTCCGATCCTCACAGTAATCTCTCTGTCCAGATAAAGCCCTATGACAGTGGCATTCAATACGACCTGCACTCCCGCATCTTCTGCCTCTTTTAACAGATCTTCTCCGATTTTAAATCCGCGGATCTTTGCCTTGTGTTCTTTGGAACCAAAAAATTTATGTATCTGTTTAAACAGCTGCCCGCCCGGTTTCGCATTTTCATCAAAAACAATGACATTCATCCCTTTCTTTGCCGCCTCTATGGCCGCAGACAGGCCGGACGGACCTGCCCCTACTACGATCAAATCATACCGTTTCATATCGTTATCATCCCTTCATCTTAGTTTTTTCTGCACTGACTCCATATTGAGTCTGAACCCTCATCCCTTCTTTCAGAGGCGTCACACAAGTCCTCACGTTAGGCTTACCGTCCACCACCATGACACAATCCGTACAGCGCCCGATGGCACAAAAAATACCCCTGGGCTTTCCGTATTTTTTCGTATGCCGGTGTACCATCACCCCGGCGGCTTTCAAAGCCGCAGCAATTGGCTCACCCTCAAAACCCGTCACAGGTTTGCCATCATAAAAGAAAGAAACCTCCTTCCCTTTCTCCGTCCTGCCCAAAATCGGATGCTCTTCAATTCTCATAGCCAAAACCCTCCTGCCATATCTTTTCTTAATTTATCCGCAGCGAAAAATGCCTTCTCTTTCCACAACTATCATTCAGTATTTTTCAACCAAAAGGTGCCATCCTGCGATAGTTTTTTATCACTATTGGAGGAGCACATTTCAAAAGCGCGACGGAAATAGTGATAAAAAACTACGCCATTCTTGGGGAATCCCACAAGTTCAATTTCGTCCCAATTCCCTGATCCAGTGCTTTTCGATACAATTCTGTTCCCCATGCCACATCTTCCACCGGCATTCCTCCGATAGAGAACAGAATGATCTCGTCATCGTTTTTCCGTCCGGGTACTTTTCCGTTGATGATATCTCCGATGTCTTCGATTTTCTTCCTCGGCATGATTCCATCGTGATACATATCTACAAATTTTGTTCCTATAATTGGTACGGTCTCAAAAGAAGGATGAGGATATTCTTCGGTCCACGCCTCATATAACCCAAAGTTGTCTACCACTGTCTTTGCCCTGTTCAAGAGAAAATCGTCTTCAAAGTTTGCACATGCAGGAAGACTGAAAAATGCTCCCGGCTTGATCCATTCCTCTTTGACCATAGGGTAATTTTCTGATCCTTCCGGGCATGAGGCAGCCATGCTGATAACGTCCGAATCCCGGACCAGATCTTCCAATGTATCTGTCAACTCAATTGTCTTAAACTGAGGAAATTTCACTTTCACATATTCAATGAAGCTCTCAATAGAACCCCGGCTTCTGCCTTTGATCTTAATGGTATCAAGTTCCGGACAAGTGCAGACAAACGCTTCCAGAGCCGTTTTGTTCATGACACCGGGCCCATAGATCCCAAGCACTTTGGAATCCCTTCTCGCCAAATGCTTTGCACCGACCCCCGGCACTGCCCCTGTTCGGTAAGCACTCAGCAGGTTCGCAGACATTAAGGATCTCGGTGCACCGGTCTCTTTATCATTCAGCATCAGCATCAGAATGGATCTCGGAAGCCCTTTGTCTTTATTCTCCACATTGGAACCATACCATTTCATCCCCGCCATGTCATATTCTCCGCCCAGGTAAGCGGGCATCGCCATAAACCTGCGGTCCGGCCCGTTCACCGGCATATTGGGAAACGGTGATATATCCGGAAAAGAAACCATGCATCCATGGGAATTCCCGTTAGAACCTCCCATAGCATAATCCCCTCTGCTCAACAGCCGGAACATCTCTTCCATACTCTCCACACAGCCCTTCATATCCGTAACCCCGAGCTTCACCATTTCCTCTTCGTTTAAATATAAAAAATCAACCCTTGAATTACTCATTATTGAAACCTCCTGTATCAGATAATAAATATTTTATTTTTGTGCTCATTTTAGTCTTTCAATGCCTTCTCTTTTCTGCATAATTGGAGTGAGACATTTTACGATAGTTTTTTATCACTATTGGAGGAACGCATTTCAAAGCGTGACGGAAATAGTGATGAAAAACTCATGCCAAAGTATTCACCGTTTGCATTTCCGGACATTCGACCGTACCCATTTTCTTTATTCCCTTTACCCAGATCACTGAGAATGCGATCAGTGCCAGCAGCAGAGTCGCGAATATTTTATAAATCAGGATTCTGGCATCACCCTCGGCAATGTTAAAGATCATATAAATGTCACCGATAATGCAGATCACCTGAGGGATACCGAGAAGAACCAGCTTCTTGTTTCTGCCCTCGGCATCCGGATACCTTCTTCTCAGCGCAAGGACTGTTATATTAACCATAATATAAGAAGTCAGCCAGAAACAGGACGCCGCAAGGATGATATTTGTAAGCCCTGAAGACTGGGTAAATCCGGTAACGATCAATGCCGTGATTCCTCCGCTCAGCAGGCCGATTCCTGCTGCCGGAACCCCATACTTGTTTTTCTGTTGAAAGGCCTTCGGAAACAGCTGATTTTCTGCCATACCGCTTAAAATATTCGGGATGCCTCCGAGGACGGTATTGACTGTACTGATTCCCGCCAGCAGTGTCACGATGCCCATCCAGTAAACTCCGGCCTGGCCCATGCACCGTTCTGCAAACAGCATATGAGGCATTGGATTCGACGCCAGTTCCTGCAGTGTGACATACTGTGTCATCCCCACACCGAGCAGCGCCTGCACTCCGAACAGGACGACGATGCCAATGATCATAGCCAAAAGTACGTCTCTTTTGGGATTCTTAAGATCCTTTGACACCGGGATTACGAATTCAATTCCGATAAACAGCCAGAATGCCAATGCTGATAAAGAAACGATTCCTCCAATCCCGGTAACCTGCGGCTTCGTCTGCTGAGCAGCCGTCACTATCTCGCCGGTGCCCAGATGGAAAAAACTTATGATTCCCATGAGCAGAAAAGATGCCAGCAGAAGGAATACAACAATGTTCTGGATTCGGGCGAAAAAATCAACCCCTTTATAGTTTACATAGGATAAAACTCCCAATACGATCACACTGATCAACGGTGCCGGAACCTGAGGCAGAAAGGTCTGATTCAGTACCGTTCCGCACATGGCGATTTCCACGGAACCGGATAGAATATCAACAATCACATAGGCGGACAAGGTCGATACCATGGAAGCCACTGGCCCCAGTCCCACCAGGGTATACTGTCCCAGGCCTCCTTCCGCTTTCGGCATCATGGAATGCAGTTCTTGAAAGCTTAACGCCAAAAACCCATTCAGTATCAATACGACAAACAGTGGGATAATAAAACTTTTACCTGCAAGGCCCATACCCTGCCCAAGGGAAAGCAGGCAGCTGGTGGCCACAATCAGCCCTACACAGACAGATACCGCACTTCCGAGTCCCAACTTCTTCGTATTCTCCATACATATCACTCCTTTTCATAAAAGAAAGGCGTCCGCCGGATATATCCGGTGAACGCCTTTGTTCCCATCTCTCTTAATTTACTTGGTTTCTTGCTGATGGGTTACAGCTTACTCTCTTTCTTTTCATATGAATTGTAAAAATCGGAACTCTTTAATTATTTTCTTCAAAACGGACCAATCCGATATAGTATCTGGCCGAGTCATCCAGCAATACTTTCACAGGGATTTCTTCCCTTTCCCCACAGTTGGACCAGATCAGGATTTCCCGTTCCTCATCATATCCTGTGATAGTCACCCAGTGCCAGTTGTCTTCTCTGAATTCTTTCCTGGAATGACGCCAGATCAGCAGTGCTGTGGGGTGCCCGTGATATAACCCTTCCTTAATAAAATCGAGACAGTCCTGCCTATTCCTGGGCAGAAACATGCTCCTTGCCTTTAATTTTTTTCCCCTGTCGGATGCAAAGCTTAAAAAATCTTTTTTAAACTTTCCGATCAGCGGATAGCCCATGAAGCCGGGCGTCATATACTGATACATGCCTTCCATAAGTTCTAAATATGATTCATGGGGTATCGACTCTGAATTTTCTACTTCTTCCGAAAATAAACCTTCACAGACGGCGATATTCGTGCCAGTGACGCTTCCACATCCCGCACGGCGCTGGAAAGTGCCTGGAAACCATTCCTGGTTGCCGCCGTAAGCCAGATATTTTCCGTCTCTATATATTTTAGGACACTTTAATTCCATCTCACATCACTCCTTTTCTCATTATAATATCTTTTTTTGTCAAGATATACAACCCTTGCTGCATAGACTATGTAAAAAGCCCCAGGTGTGTGTTATGAAACAATTATCAACGAAGCAGCTTTTAAAACTCTGCATCATTTTTCCCATTTTGGTCAGTCTGCTCTCCAGACTCCTGACACCCCGGATGGATGAGATTTTCCGTCAGCTGAATAAGCCTCCATTCGTTCCTGCCCCGTGGATCTTTTCCGTCGTATGGCTGATCCTCGATATTTTACTAGGACTGAGCCTTTACACCCTGCTGACCTCGGACATCACAGAGCAGGAGAAAAAACAGGGAATCAAGCTTTTTCTCGCCGTGTCCTTCTTTTTGTTCTTCTGGCCCATCATTTTCTTTGAATACGGACTGGTCTTTTTCTCCTTTGTCTGGATTCTGGCTCTGAATCTGCTCAATGCACTAATGTTCTATGTATTCCGAAAGTACAGCAAAAAATCTGCTTTTCTTCTGATCCCGTACATTGTCTGGTGCCTGTTTGCGGCGCTTTTAAACCTTGGATTCCTGATCGTCAACTAAAGCTTAGTCTCCCGCCGGATAAATACATACTTGGCTTCAGAAGACAGGGAAGGTTCATACTCATATCCGTCCCAGTCAAACTCTTTGATATCCTCCGGCCGGTCAATCCTGTTCTTTACAATATGACGGACCATCTGCCCTCTGGCCATCTTGGCCCATGCCACGATGGTCCGGAGCTTTCCGCCTCTCATGGTGAGAAACTCCACGTCCACAAAACGATCCGGCCCATCCAGATATTTTTTCACAGTTTTGGCATACTCTTCAGAAGCCAGATTAAGGATCAGATCCTGTTCTCTATAAAGCTCCTTATATATCGCATCTCCCCAAAACCGGTACAGACCCTGTCCCGCTGTTTCTACTTTGCATCCCATCTCCAGACGGTACGGATGAATCGCATCTAAAGGCTTCAGTACTCCATACATTCCGCTTAAGATTCTCACATGCTTCTGGGCATATTTCATATCCCACCCGGTAAAATCTCCTGCGCCCACGTTCTGGAATACCAGGCCGTCATAAGTCATGAGGGCCGCACTTCCGTCCCCATTTTCAAAATTCTGTATATCTAAAAAAGCCTGAATTGCAATCTTTTCATTTACCTTCATCAAAGATTCAATCTCCCACGGCTTCAGTTTTTTCAATTCTTCATAAATCTGTCCTGTCTTTTCTGAAAATACAGGCTCTGTCAGCTTTCGCTGTTTTTCTTTCCTGACTTTCATGTTTTTTGCAGGTGAAATAATCGCTATCATGGTACTTCCTTGTGTTATAATGGGTTTCATGAAAGGCGGTGCATCATGAAACAATTTCTGCTTACAGTTTCTTTATCTATTTTCCTGATATCATTTTCGGTCGTATTTACACTGAATTTCCGGCCCCTTTACTATGCCGATATAAAGCTTCTTCATATCAGCCGGGAATCCGGACTCTCTGAAAAACAGATCAGAGAAAACTATGACCGGCTCATTGATTATAATTCTGTATTGTATAAAAAAGACCTGAAGTTTCCCTCTCTTCCCATGTCTGAGGAAGGAAAGATTCACTTTCAGGATGTAAAGCGTATTTTCTCCGGCCTCCAATACGCCTGTATCATCTCATTTATCATAATCCCTGCAGGCCTTTTATGGAAGCGGGAAAAAAAGGATTTCCATTTCTTAAAAAAGGCATCCGTCTCTGCCGCCGTGCTTCCGCTCCTTTTGGGAGCTCTGGTCTGGGCGGCCGGATGGGACAAGGCCTTCGTGACTTTTCACGAGCTGGCCTTCTCCAATGATTACTGGATCTTCGATGAGGCTTTCGACCCTGTCATCACCATCCTGCCGGATGCCTTCTTTCTTCACTGCGCCCTGCTGATGGCCGCAGTCCTTATTCTGTTATGTGCCGTCTGCTTCCTCGCAGGAAGACATCTGTGCCAAAGGCAGGAAGCTTAATAATATCTTCCCAGCGCGTCCGCCGCAATGATGGCCGCATATACATCCTCCGGTGTCACTTCAAACGGCATGTTGCCGAGAGTGTCATCCGGAGAGCATGCGAGGCGCGCTACTTCCATGATCTGTTCTTCTTTTACTTCCTTGATTCCCAAGTCTGCAAGGGTAGTCGGGAGTTCTGCTTCCTGACAGAATCCGAGGACTTCCTGAATCTCATCCTGATCCGCCCCTTCCAGAACCAGCTGTACCAGCGTTCCGAAGGCTACTTTTTCTCCATGGTATAATTCATGGGTTTCCGGAATTGCAGTTAAGCCGTTATGGATCGCATGTGCCCCTGCCAGACCGCCGCTCTCAAATCCGATTCCGGAAAGATAAGTATTTGCCTCTATGATATGTTCTACTGCCTTCGTGCAGATATTTTCACGGACAGCAAGTTTCGCATCAATCCCCTCATCAATCAAAGTTTCATAGCAAAGTTCAGCCAGTGCCATGGCCGCGCGTGTGATCTTTCCTCCCACACAGTTGGATGCGTCAGACTGTTTGCAGGCTCTCGCTTCAAAATAGGTTGCCAGAGCATCTCCCATACCGGCTACTAAAAGGCGTTCCGGAGCTTTGCTGACAATATCGGTGTCCACCAGCACCATGTTCGGGCTTGCCGGCAGAAACAGGTACTTTTCAAAGACACCGTCATCCGTATAGATCACAGACAGTGCACTGCAAGGCGCATCGGTAGACGCAATGGTCGGCACAATGATGACTGGCTTTTTCATGTAATAAGCCACTGCCTTTGCGGTATCATGGATCTTTCCTCCGCCGATTCCGACGATGACTTCGCTTCCGGCCTTTTCACAAATGTCCATGACACGGTTGATCTCTGTCATACAGCACTCGCCGTTAAAAGCTTCATATGTAATCTTGGCATCTTTTTGCCCTTTTGCTATGGAAGGCTCCACTCTTTTTCTTCCGGACGGACTTGTCAGAACAAAAAGGTTGGTTCCATAGTTTTCCGCATATGTACAAAGGTTTTCCATCTCACCTTTTCCCTGGATATAACGGCTTGGACTTGCGATAATACTTGCCATAGTGATTTCCTCCTTGAATCCTTTGATTCTTCTGAATCATTTGAAAGGTTAACTAGCATCGATACATTTACTATACCATGAAGCTCTGCCGGAAATCCACCTCTGAATGTTAAAATTTTGTCACGCATACTGCTGATATACTTTTGATTTTTTGGTCTTCCTATGGTATAATACTTTTAACATAATTGTTACAATTATATTACATCTTTTTTACAAAGGAAGGTTTCATGCTGAACAAGAAAAAGATAAAGACAAAATCAGTCAAAAACGCCGTTAAAAAAGCAAAGCATCAACCGAGATATATCCGTGCAGTATTTGAACGAATCACACTGCGTCTGTCTTTTCTTTGCTTTCTTGGGATTATGATTTTTACTGGGTTTCATTTTTACCAGGATTGGCAGAAAAAAGTGAATGCCGCAAATGAAGCCAAACATCAGTCTGCTCAGAAAAAAGATTCCGGGCAGGAAAAGAAGAAACCACAGCAGTGGTATGAACACCGCGCGGTTGCCCATGCTCTTGGAGAGATCGATGGTAAGGAGTATACCAACTCTAAAGATGCGTTTTTAAATTCCTATCAAAATGGTTTCAGGGTTTTTGAAGCTGACCTGATGCAGACTGCGGATCATGTCATGGTCGCAAGGCATTATTGGGGAAAAGACTTGAGTGATCCGAAGAGCAAGGGAGGCAAACCTGTTTCCTATGCCAAGTTTAAAAATATTAAGCTGTACGGCAAATACACTCCTGTCTCACTAAAAGAACTCTTTGAACTGATGGACAAATATCCTGATACATATATTATGACGGACACCAAAGACAGTGATGCCGCAGCCGCAAAAAATGACTTCTCTGTCATTGTAAAGACAGCAAAAGAAATGAAGAAAGAATACATTCTGGACCGGTTAATCGTACAGATTTACAATCAGCCAATGTATCATGCCATAAAACAGGTTCATCCGTTCCGTCACTTCCTTTATACCACTTATCAGCAGACAGATGTGGCATTCAGCAGGATGATCAGGTTCTGCACTGCCAACGGCATTGAAGCTGTCACTGTCCCTGTGAGCAGTGTCAATGATTACCGGATGAAGCTGCTAAATGACGCAGGCCTGTATTCTTTCACACATACTGTCAACAGTGTATATGAAGCCAAAGAATATATGAAACTCGGTATCTATGGGGTTTATACAGATTTTCTGACAAATGCCGAGGTAGAAAAATGTTCTTTTTCTCTGAAGACAAAAGATTTCTTTGATAAAATTCAAAACGGCAAATAATCTTGCAAAAAGGACTGCCGCACTTTTTTCGTGCGCCAGTCCTTTCATTTCGTTTACGTAAATTCTTACAGTAAAGATTTATAGATTGCAATAATATCTTCTAAACCTGCGTCTTTTGGATTTCCAGGTGCACACGCATCTGCCGCCGCTGACTCTGAAAGGAACTGAATATCCTCTTCTTTGACGATTTCTTTCAGATCCTGTGGAATTCCCACATCGATGGAAAGCTGTCTCACCGCGTCCACGGCAGCCTTCCTATATTCTTCCTGACTCATGTCTTCTGTGCCTTCCACACCCATGGCCTTGGCGATGTACTTATATTTATCCCCTGTGGCATCAGCATTATATTCCATGACAGCCGGAAGAAGAATGGCATTTGCAACACCGTGAGGTGTGTCATAGACTGCTCCCAGTGAATGAGCCATGGAGTGTACGATTCCCAGTCCTACATTTGAGAATCCCATTCCTGCCACATACTGTCCGAGAGCCATTCCCTCTCTGCCCTCTTCTGTGTTTTCCACTGCGCCCCGCAAATTCTGTGCGATCAGTTCAATCGCCTTCAGATGAAACATATCTGTCATTTCCCATGCATCTTTTGTAGTATATCCTTCGATCGCATGGGTAAGGGCATCCATTCCGGTTGCGGCAGTCAGGCCCTTCGGCATAGAGGACATCATGTCTGGATCGATAACGGCAATGACCGGAATATCATGGGTGTCTACACAGACGAATTTCCGCCTTTTTTCTACATCTGTGATAACGTAGTTGATCGTAACCTCGGCTGCTGTTCCCGCGGTCGTCGGAACTGCAATGATCGGAACAGACGGATTCTTTGTCGGCGCCACGCCTTCCAGACTCCGCACATCTTCAAATTCCGGATTTGCAATGATGATTCCGACAGCCTTGGAAGTATCCATAGAAGATCCGCCTCCAATGGCGATCAGATAATCTGCACCTGACTCCTTAAATGCAGCGACACCTGTCTGAACATTTTCAATAGTAGGATTTGGTTTAATGTTAGAGTAAACCTCATATTCATATCCCGCCTCGTCCAATACATCTGTTACCTTCTTCGTAACGCCGAACTTTACCAGGTCAGGGTCCGAACAGATGAATGCCTTTTTGAAGCCTCTTGCTCCCACTTCTGCTGCGATTTCCCGGACCGCACCTTTTCCGTGATAGGACGTTTCATTCAATACAATACGCTTTGCCATAACAACCTCCTTGAGATACCTTTGATTTATCGTGATTCTTTCATTATCAGTTTACCTCCCGGCGGAACAGGCAGACAAGTGACACATTTCCCATAATGTCAAAAAAGTGACACTTCCTTAAAAGTGTCACTTTTTAAAGTCGTTCAAAAGCTCTGCAAGTTCCGGAGGCAGGGCCCTGACCAGCAGTTCTGCCATATCCTCCGTGCTCCGCTTCATCCCACCGGTTACCCACTGTACAGTCATGGCAATGGACCCCCGGCAGTACATTTCCAGAAGAAACTCGATATCCGGCGGAATCTCTCTCTGATATTTCTTTTTTATAATGTCGGTGTAAAATTCATAGATAAAATCAAAATCATGCTGGAGCAGTGAATTGTGATCCTCAGATTTAAAGGCTGCCGTGAAGAAGCACCGTTCTCCTTTGATAAATTCAAATTTCTTGATCAGTCCTTCCCTGAGTGTAAGGCTCACGCCCATCTGCCGGAAGGATACAATGGCAAGCTTATCAAAATACCAGTTGATTAGATCATACTTGTCCTTAAAATTCCTGTAAAACGTCTGTCTTGTCACATCACATCGCTCTACGATCTGCTTTACCGTAATCCGGTCCACAGGCGTAAAAGCCATCAGCTCCCTGACGGCGCCTGCCAGTTTATATTTTGTTTTTTCCGATGCATCCATGAAACTCACCTCATTTGTCCGCCAGGCTTTCCTCAAAAAAACTCAGCTGTGCAATGGCACAGGATTCGGCTTTTCTTTCCGTTATCTTATCGAATTGATCCGGCTCTCCGCAGAGCATCGGGGTATCCGGCCGATACTGTGCCGCAGTTTGATTTGCAAATTCTCTGCTGTGGCCGGCATAACAGTACAGACAGCCTGCCGGACAAGTATCATAACTTCCGATATCAATACTCTCTGCGCATCCACACTCCGGCCTTTGATTTTTATCTTTATCCACAGAAATCTTCATTCCAATAAGCTTTTCCACAAGTCCTCTGTCGATACAGCTGCCCGGTCTGATGCCGAAGCCGGAAAGGTCATAGTGCTCCGCACAGGTCACCGCAGTCATACCATGATTTCCCGCGGAGGTCCCTGTTCTCTTAGCAAATTGAAAGACTTCTTCTTCGGTGGGCCGGTGGATTCCCTCCTGTGTCATCCGTCTGCTTATCTTCCGGTACATATCTAAAAAACTGATCACCGCCTGTTTTGTATATCCCTCCAGGGCTGCTGCCATGGATTCAAACGTATGAATATGCCATTCTATAGAATAATCTTTGCTGATCAGCACAGGATCATAGCGCCATATAACCCGTTCATTCCCGATCTTTTCGGACAGCTCCTGAAACAGGGGAATCAATTCCTTTTTCTTATCGGGCATTCCCGGCTCTATATCCTTTCCGTATCCATTGAGTGTAAATTGAAAATAAAACGGATACTCATAAAGCTCTCCTAAATACTTCATGAAATTTTCAGGGTTCTTTGTCCAGAACACGATACAGTCAATGTTTTCTCTGGAAAGCAGAATTTTGCTGACTTGTTTTGGATTCACCGGATTCCTCACGAGCACAAAGCCCTCCCGAAGCCGGTTGATAAACCATTCTCCATAAAAAGCCGGAACATCGGTCCTTCTGCTGACACTCAATATCATAAGCAGTCTCCCTGTCACATTCATTATCACTGGTTCTTTCACTGGCTTCATTGTACCACGGTTTTCCGGCAGATTCCATATTTTCTTCTTGACATTCAAAACTGTAACTAATATGATTACAATATAAACTGTAACTCAAATCATTACACATTCGAAAAGACAGAGGGGAGATCAGCCGATGAACAGCGAATTTACGATAGCAGTCCACGCACTCGTTTTTTTAAACCATAAAAGAGAAAGCGTATCCAGCGACAAGCTGGCCGCCAATATCTGTACAAACCCGGCCAGAGTCCGAAAGATCATGGGAAAACTCAAGAAAAAGGGACTGATTTCTACAAAAGAAGGGGTGGTGGGAGGATATCTGTTTGACCTGGACCCATCCAAAGTAACTCTTTATGACGTCAGCAGCGCTCTGGATGTTCCCTTTGTCTCTTCTTCCTGGCGGAGCGGCGGCAGCGATCTGCCCTGTCTGGTGGCTTCCGGCATGGCAGGCATTATGGATGATATTTACGGCACACTGGATCAGTTATGCAAAGATTATTTGAAACAAGTAACCATTCAGACCATCGATCAAAAGATCTTCGGTTCATTCACAGTAAAGGAGAATGAAAATGAAAAAATATGACGCAGTGATCACTGGTTTTGGAAAAGGCGGAAAGCCTCTGGCAGGCACGCTTGCCGCAAACGGAAGGAAAGTCGCTCTTATTGAAAAAGATTCTAAGATGTACGTAGGAACCTGCATCAACGTTGGATGTATCCCATCCAAATCATTTGTTGCGAGTGCAGCTTTTTCTGCAAAGCTTGACTCTTCTTTTATAGACAGCAGGCATGTGGCCGTGGCATTACAGGATGAAACACTGAAACTGGAAGCAGATCAGATTTTTATAAATACGGGAGCTCACCCCTTTATCCCTCCGATTGAGGGTCTCTCAGACAGCCGTCGGGCATATATCAGTGAGACCATGCTTTCTTTGGAGAAACTGCCGAAACACTTGGTCATCATCGGCGGCGGCTATATCGGCATGGAGTTTGCTTCTATCTACACGAACTTCGGCTCTAGGGTTACTGTCATCCAGGACGGGGAAGTATTCCTTCCGAGGGAGGACCGGGATATTGCCGATGCTGTTGCCGAGAGCTTAAAAGAACGCGGAGTAAAGCTGCTGCTCTCCACAAAAATAAACTCTGTCCGCGATGAAGAAGCTGAAACGATTGTGTCTGTGAAAACACCGGAGGGCGATGAAAAAATTTCAGCAGACGCCGTTCTTATCGCCACAGGACGCCGTCCTAACGTAGATGATCTGAATTTAGAAGCTGCCGGTGTGGAATTAACTCCCCGCTGCTGCCATCCCAAAGGCAAATGTTCTCGGACAAAAGACCGGTCTTTTAAAAGCCGTGATCAATACGAAGACAAACGAGATTTTAGGTGCTCATCTGTTCTGCGCCGAATCCCACAAAAAGATCAACCTGACAAACTCGCCATGGATGCACACCTTCCATATACTGTGCTGAAAGATATGATCTACATCCATCCGACCATGAGCGAGGCACTCAACGACTTATTTAACATCCAGGAGATTTTATGCAGTATTTAATTTCATTTTTAGAAGGCATCGTAACCTTTATTTCCCCCTGTCTGCTGCCGATGCTCCCTATCTATATCTCATATTTTGCAGGAGAGACAACGGACCGCCCAAGGCACAAAGCTTTGCCCAATGCCATAACGTTTGTTACAGGCTTTACCCTGATTTTTATCTTTCTGGGCGCCTTCGCGGGCACTCTTGGAGGGCTGCTCACCTCACATAAGATGATCGTGAACATAATTACCGGCCTGATTGTCATCATCTTTGGGCTGAATTTTACCGGAGCGCTTAACATAGGCTTCTTAAACAGGACAAAACGCAGCTCTATGGAAGTGAAAAAGCATTCCCTTGCATCATCTTTCTTATTCGGGATCGTTTTTTCCATCGGCTGGACCCCATGTGTTGGGGCGTTCCTTGGCTCCGCACTCATGATGGCATCGCAGCAGGGCTCCATGGCAGAAGGCATCCTCATGCTGTTTCTCTACTCCATGGGTCTGGGCATTCCGTTCATTCTCAGCGCCGTGCTCATTGAGCGTCTGATGGGAGCCTTCGGCTGGATCAAATCACATTACTACATCATAACTAAAGTTTCCGGAATTCTGCTTATTATCGTGGGCTGCATGATGATGTTCGGAATGATGGACCGCTTTTTATCAATCTTGACATTTTAGGAGGGATCTATGAAACAACAAACAAAACTGATAGGGATCATTGTCATACTCATTGCACTTTTAGCAGGCGCCTTTGTCCTCTACCAGAATCTGACCAAAAAATATAAGGCAGATACTGCTTCAGAGGAAACATCTTCCGGGGATGATACAGAAGAACAGGAAGCTGTCACTGCCCCGGACTTCAACGCAGAGGACGCCGATGGAAAACCGATAAACTTCTTTTCTCTGACCGGCAAAAAACCCATTGTGTTAAATTTCTGGGCGAGCTGGTGTCCACCGTGCAAACAGGAGATGCCTGGATTTGAGGCCATGTATAAGAAATATTCCGGCAAAGTCGATTTTGCCATGGTCAACATGACCGACGGAGCAAGGGAAACAAAGAAAAAAGCCTCCTCCTTTATCAAAAAGCAGGGTTATACTTTCCCTGTATACTATGACACTGAACAGGAAGCTGCCTATAACTATCAGGCAGAGTCTCTCCCCACAACCTACTTTATCAACCGGGACGGAGAAATTGTTTCCGGAGCCAGGGGCGCTATGGAAGAGAGTGCCCTGGAGGCACAGATCAAAAAACTGTTAGAAGAACAAAGTGGGCAAGCCCACTTCAACGCCCCAACCCCTCACTCTTTGAGGGGC
>OBKG01000440.1_pt1 | contig 17865 bp, 20 predicted proteins | sample 1519741 | NCBI WGS metagenome assembly OBKG01 (sample SAMN00265072, study PRJEB22529) | human gut metagenome
CGCAATGATACAAAAAGATTAGGGCCGTGGCGGCCGCGCCGGCGGCCCAGATCCAAAACAGGGCAGTAAAGACCGGGCCGGGGACAGCTGCTCCGGCGGATACGGCATAGTCTCTGATTTGTCCGGCAGAGCCTGATGCGGCGGAGACAGTGGAGGTCTGTACAGCCTGCCTGGGAGCATTTTTCATAAAACTGCTGACAAAAGAGCAGAGATCCGCTGATCCGGGCAAACGGACGGGAAGAAAGAAAAGGAGGGCGCAGAAACAGTAAAGATACCAGGTCATATGCCGGTACTGCGCCGTCAGACAGTGCCGCAGCAGCTTTTGTCCCGCCAGGATCACAGGGACGATAAGAGCAAGAAACAGGCAGTGGAAGAGAAAATTCTCCATCAGCACTTGGTACATTTTATTCATCCTCCTTGTCAAGTTCCGTATCCAAAATCTCTTTTAATTCACGAATCTCCCGGGCTGTCAGCCGGTCTTCTTGTAAGAAATTCGATACAAGTGAACTGAAACAGCCGTCATAAAAGCGGTTGAGAAAAGAAGCTGTCTCCTGCTTTAAGATCTCTTCCTCCTTTACCAGGGGAGTATAGAAAAAGGCTCTGCCATGCTTTTCGTAGGTCAGGGCTCTTTTTTTGACCAGTCTTGAGAGAAGGGTCTGGACGGTCTTCGGACTCCAGTCATTTTGGGCGGCCAGAAGCTTTGTCACCTGGGGTGTGCTGATCGGCGCATGGGCCCACACGGTTTTCATCACTTTGTATTCGGCATCTGATATCTGGGGAATCGGTTTCATAGGTCCTCTCCTTTTAATCTTACAAATGTAGTATATGAAATTATATCACAGGATTTTATAAAAAGCAAAGCCGGAACCATGCAGCACTATGGTTCCAGCTTTTTTAAGATGTTTAAGGTTGTCTGGGCCGCCTGTTTTAAATCGTTCAGATCCTCTTCCGGCAGCCGGTGAAAGGACTGCTTCAGATGATTAATAAAAGCCTGTTTTGCTTTCTGTGTCATACATGTGCCCTTTTGGGAAAGCCGGATGTAGACATATCTCCGGTTTTCCTCATCCATGTACCGCTCCACCAGACCTTCCTTTGCCAGAGGAGCCACTGCCCGGGTAGTCTGTTCTTTTGACGATCCGATATATTTGGACAGCCTGGACATCGTAAGGCCGGGTTTAACTTCCAGCGCAAATAAGACAGACAGCTGGCTTTTTGTCAGATTCAGCTCCTTCATATCCAGGGAACTGAAAATCAGTTTCCGGCACAGAGGGAATATTTCAAACAGAGATACGGCGATCCCCGTTGATTCTGTCTGATTCATGTTTTATACTCTCCTTAATTTTTCTTTTATATTTATTCCTTGAACAAAAAAAGCTGTCCAACGATCGTTTTTTAGCACTATTGGAGGAACGCATTTTAAAGCGTGACGGAAATAGTGCTAAAAACCTCATATTTATAGTATAGTGAGTTCTTTGATAAGTGTCAATCGTTGACAAAAATCAAATATTGAGATATGATGAAAAGAAATACCAGGAAATGTAAAGGAGGTATCCAGAATGAAATACAAGAAGACGAGCAGCATTATCAGAGAGTATACAGATTCCTATTCTAAGCTGTGTACGGAGAGCTGTACGGTTCCGAAAAAGCTGTATTCCCAATACGGTGTAAAGAGGGGACTGAGAGATGAAAACGGTACGGGCGTCCTGGCGGGACTCACCAATATTTCATCGATCCAGGCGTATGAAGAGATTGACGGGAAAAAGGTACCGTGCGACGGGCGGCTCCTGTACCGGGGCTATGATATTATCGACCTCACAAAGAATTTTGTGCAAAACCGCAGGTTTGGTTTTGAGGAGACTGCATATCTTCTGCTGTTCGGGCAGCTTCCAGACGAAACTAAGCTGGCAGAATTTAAAAACGTCCTTTCACTCTGCAGGACACTTCCCAGAAATTTTACCCGCGACGTTATCATGAAAGCGGCCAACGCTGACATTATGAACTCTTTGACAAAGAGTGTGCTTAATCTTGCGTCCTATGATCCGAAGGCGGCCGATATCTCAATGCCGAATGTACTTCGGCAAAGCCTGATGCTGATCAGCGTATTTCCGATGCTGGCAGTCTACGGCTACCATGCGTATAATCATTATGTAAAACAGGAGAGTTTTTATATCCACCGGCCGGACGAAAGGCTTTCTGCAGCTGAGAATATTTTGAGGATGCTCCGTCCGGACATGAAGTATACAGAACTGGAAGCCAAGGTACTGGACATCGCGCTTGTGCTGCATATGGAGCACGGAGGAGGAAATAACTCCGCATTTACGACCCATGTGGTCACATCCGCAGGGTCTGATACATATTCCGTCATCGCGGCAGCCTTATCTTCTCTGAAAGGACCGAAACACGGCGGCGCCAATATCAAGGTCGTACAGATGATGCATGATCTCAGGAAGCATGTAAAAGACGTCAAAGACGAGGATGAGGTGAAGGCATATTTGCTGAAGCTGCTGAACAGAGAAGCTTTCGATAAGAAGGGTCTGATCTACGGCATGGGACATGCGGTGTATTCGATCTCCGATCCGAGAGCGCTGATCTTTAAGAGCTTTGTGGAGAAACTTGCGAAAGAAAAGGGCCGGGATGATGACTTTGCACTTTATTCGTCAGTGGAAAAACTGGCAACTCAGGCCATTGCGGAGGAGAGGAAGATCTACAAAGGCGTCAGCGCCAACGTAGACTTTTACAGCGGATTTGTTTACAGCATGCTGGATATTCCGCTGGAATTGTTCACACCGATCTTTGCCATGGCGAGAATCGTCGGCTGGAGCGCCCACAGGCTGGAGGAGCTTGCCAACGTGGATAAGATCATACGCCCTGCCTACAAGAGTGTGGCAAAAGAAAAGAAGTATATTCCTATGCAAGAGCGCTGATTTTAATCTCAGCGGGGAACGGCTGCTGCCGCTTCAGAAGAAGAATCCTGTGAAGTTTCCAGCTTCCGCATCTGAATAAATTCATGACGGCCAAGGAAGAAGGCGGTGACAGCGGCAATCCCGTCAGCGATGGGGCCTGCATACATGACTCCGTCGATTCCGAGGAATACAGGGAGCAGCAGGATCAGAGGGAGCAAAAACAGTATCTGCCTGGTGAGGGATAAGAACATCCCTTTCAAGGATTTCCCTATGGAACTGAAAAAGTTGGACACGATAGGCTGGAGTCCATTTATAAATACCATAAAAAGATAAATGCGGAAATAGCGCTCGGCAAAGTGAAAATAGGCCGCGCTTCCCTCTCCGAAAATGCTGACGATCTGCCTCGGGATCAGCTGAAAACAGATAAATGCGGCGGAGAAAATAGCGGTTACGGTTATGATCTCTTTTTTCAGGGTGTCACGAACCCGGCTGTACAGCTGTGCTCCGTAGTTGAAGCCAAGGATGGGCTGGCAGCCCTGAGCGATGCCGATGGACACAATGTCCTTAAGATTATCCGCCTTGATCTTCAGACAGTCTTTTGTGAGCTTCATGGTCCGGAATCTTGTGAGATAGACAGCGGCCATGACACAGGAGACGGCCTGGCCGATGACCGTGGCCGCGGCTCCACCTGCGATGCCCCAATGGAATCCAAAGATAAACAGAGGGTCCAGGCAGGTGTTGATGACGGCTCCTGTCACTATGACGACCATAGAGTATCTGGGGCTGCCGTCGGACCGAATCAGATTGCAGAACCCATTGGTGGCGATCAGAAACGGAAATCCCAGTGCAGTGATCCTTGTGTAGGTCAGGGCATAGGGAAATACCTGTTTCGTGGAACCGAAGGCGATCAGGATCGGTTTCAGGAAAAGAAGGGAAAAAATACTTAAGGCAAGACCCGAGAGGATCAGAAGAGATATAGAGGTACCGGCAAAACTTTTTGCCTTTTCGTTTTTTCCTCTCCCCATGTTGAGATTAAAATTAGAGGCACCACCGATGCCAATGAGAAGTGAAAGGGCGATGCAGACATTGACGAAGGGAAACGCCACGTTGGTTGCCGCATTGCCGAGCATGCCGACACCCTGGCCGATGAAGATCTGGTCCACAATATTGTAGAGGGAGCTCACCAGCATGGCGATCACGCTCGGCACGGAATATTTGGCAATGAGCCGGCCGGTGCTCTCAAAGGCCAGCGGATTGTCCTGAACTGAATGCTGCTGTTCCATAATTCATATCTCTCTTTCTTATCTATGATATACAAAGTCTAACATATGGTTTCCGGCCCGCGTGAGGAATTCCAGAAACAGATGTTTTTCTTCTTCGGTGAAGCCTTCAAGAATCTTTGAGTTCCAGCGCTTCAGGGCGTCTTTGATGACCGGGCAGACGTCTTTTGCTCTTTGGGTCGGATAGATGTTGTAGCAGCGTCTGTTGTCCCTGTTCTGCACCCGAACAATATAATTTTCTTTTTCCAGGTGGGCAAGAGCCCTTGTCACGTTGCTGGCATTGACATTGAACGCGGTCAGCAGGTCTTCCTGGGCAATGCCCGGATCTTCACAGATTTTTAATATATAAATGTGCTGGCTGCTGTTAAACCCCAGATCTTTGAATTCTTTATCCAGCTGCATTTTCGTAAACCGGGATATGGTCGATATCCATTTTAAAAAGCCTTTCACTTATCTACTCCTTTATAACAGTTGCGTGCGCAATAAATGATAACTTTATGATACCGCTGGAAAAAAAGATTGTCAAGGCGTATGATAATCGTAAGGACGATGTATCAGGCGAAGAATTTCGGGAAAAATCAATGTAAGATGAAGTAAGAGAAAGAAGGATTTTTAAATGGAAAAGTTTATTTGTATCCTGGATTCTTTTCGGGGGACCGCAAGTTCCCTCGAAATGTGCCGGATCATGAGCCGAAAAATTTCAGAGATATATCCGGACAGTGAAGTTATTGCCATCCCTGCGGCAGACGGAGGGGAGGGCAGTGTGGATGTGTTTATGAAGGTTTTTGGCGGAGTGAGGGTGCGGATTGAGGCAAAAGACAAAAGGGAGCAGACTCTGAACAGGTGGCACATTTGGACCAGGGGCTGATGCATTTTTCCGAGAGCCGTTTTTACACTGAAGAACACATCGCGTTTGCGGTGGAGAATATCCTGCGTCTTGTCAGGGCTTTAGAAAAACAGGGAGGAGAGTCATGTTTGTCCAGTTAAACAGCATCAAAATGTATTATAAAAGGTACGGCAGCGGAAGGCCGCTGATCCTGCTGCACGGCAATGGGGAAGACCACACTATTTTCAGGGAGGTCATAAAACCGCTGTCCAAAAATTTTACGCTTTATCTGCCGGATGCCAGAGGACATGGGAGAAGCTCGGGCACAGAGGAGTTTCACTATATGGACATGGCATCCGATATGGTCCAGTTTATCAAAAAGCTCAGGATTGAAAGTCCGGCTTTTTATGGATTCAGTGACGGTGGGATCGTGGGGCTTCTGCTGGCATCCAAAAGGCCGGGGCTCTTGTCCCATTTGATTATAAGCGGAGCCAATATCAATCCAGAAGGCCTGAAAGCAGAGCTCAGGATTCCGCTGAAGATTTCTTATTTTTGGTCCCGGGACCCGAAGGTGAAGTTAATGCTCACAGAACCCCATATTTCCAGAAGCCAGCTAAAGGGCATAAGGACAAAGACCCTGGTCCTTGCCGGAAGCAGGGATCTGGTCAAAGAGAGCCAGACGAGAGAGATCGCCAGGCTGATTCCAAGAGCCAGGCTCAGGATCTTAAAGGGGGAGAGCCATGAAAGCTACGTGGTTCATAACAAAGCACTGGCAACTATTATCGAACATGAACTTCTGCGTTAGTATTTTATGATGCCAAAGGTCTTGCAAAGAAACGATGGTGAGCATATACTAAAGGAACCAAAATTGATAGTCTGAAAAGAGAAATCCAAAGGAAAGAGGTAGGAATATGGAAGAATTAAAGACACTGAAGATCGGCCTTTTGGGGTCCGGGACTGTGGGAACCGGAGTTTATAAGCTGGTGGAGAGCCAGAGGGAAGAGATGCCCCATAAAATCGGAGCCAATCTCTCGGTGGCAAAGATCCTTGTGAGGGATAAGACAAAAAAGAGGGACGGGATCGACCAGAGCCTGCTCACAGACCGTTTTGAAGATATTATAGAAGATGATGATATCCGGATCGTCGTGGAAGTGATGGGAGGGATTGAACCTGCCAGAACCTACATAAATGCCGCGTTGAAAGTGGGAAAGCATGTGGTCACTGCCAACAAGGACCTGATCGCAGAGCATGGAAAGGAACTTTTGGATGAAGCTTCCGCCAACGGCTGTGATCTGCTGTTCGAGGCGGCAGTGGCAGGAGGCATTCCGATCCTGCGTCCGTTAAAGCAGTGCCTGGCGGGGAACCATCTGTCCGAAGTCATGGGGATCGTAAACGGCACCACAAATTTTATTCTCTCCAAGATGACACAGGAGGGAATGGAATTTTCGGATGCTCTCATGCTTGCCACGGAACTTGGATATGCAGAGGCAGATCCCACGGCGGATATTGAAGGGTACGATGCGGGGCGCAAAGTTGCCATTATGGCCTCTATCGCATTTAATTCCAGAGTTACTTTTTCAGATGTTTATACGGAAGGGATTACTAAGATTACGTCCAGAGATATCTCCTATGCCAAAGAGATGGGCTGTACCATCAAGCTTTTGGGTGTGGCCAAGAACACGCCGGATGGAATAGAGGTACGTGTCCATCCGATGCTGATTCCAAGCGGCCATCCGCTGGCAAAGGTAGATGATTCCTTTAATGCGGTGTTTGTCCACGGAGACGCGGTGGATGATGCTATGTTTTATGGAAGAGGTGCCGGAGAACTGCCGACGGCCAGTGCCATCATGGGTGACGTGATCGATGTGGCAAGGAATATCCGGTTTGACTGCTGTGGAAGGATCAGCTGTACCTGTTATAAGGACCTGCCGATCAAGAAGATCAATGAGATCGAGAGTAGATATTTTCTGAGGCTTAAAGTTGAGGACAGGGCAGGAGTGCTCGCAAAGATCGCGGATACACTCGGCAGATATAATGTCAGCATATCCCAGGTGATTCAGAAAGACAGCAGAGAAGGGACAGCCGAGCTGGTTGTCATTACCGCAAAAGTAAAAGAGCAGAACTTCTCAGACGCGCTGGCTACCATTGCCGAGATGCAGACGACAAAGAAAGTTTCCAGCGTCATCCGGGTATATTAAGTATCCACGGATGTCTGTCCGGCTTCTCTGGCTTCAGCCCTGGAGTAAAGAAGCACGCCTCCGACCGTGATGAGTCCTCCCAGAACCTGAAGGACAGCAGGAAGTTCCTGAAGCAAAAAGACCGCAAACACGGATGCGACCACAGGCTCACACAGCTTAGAGGCCGACACAAAGGCAGGAGAGAAAAATTTCAGGCACCAGCTGAAGATGCTGTGGCCCAATAAAGTAGAAAAAATACTTAACAAAAGCCCGACGACTGCCGCTCTTTTTCCATGCCCGAAAAGCGAATATCCCTGGACCAGTAACGTAAACACCAGAGATATGGAGCAGAATCCGTATACGATATATGTATAGCTGACCGTGGACATTTCCGTCCGGGCGATCCTTCCGATCAGTGTATATACCGCCACGAAAACGGCAGCGGCCAGGGCGAGCATGTCTCCGTACAGGCTGCCGTGGGAGCCGGCAGAGTCGGAAAATGCGATCAGGACGCTTCCGGCCAGAGTGAAGATAATGCTTATGACAGCAGTGCGGGACAGATGTCCCTTCATAAAAATTGTGAAGCCCAGGGCAACCCAGATGACTTCCGTACAAACGATGGCCGTGGAGCTTGCAACGGTGGTGTGGGAGAGGGATTCAAACCAGAATGTAAAATGCAGGGCCAGGAAAATACCGCTGACCGCACAGAGACAGACGGTAAGCTGCGGTCACTGACGAAGGAGCATAAGAATATTTGACCAAAATTGCAGAAAGGGATATCCCGATGATCCCGATGACGATCATGGTCATCGGATGTTTTTCTAAAAATTTCATAATAACTCTCTTTTCTATCGTATTTATAAAATCTAGTATACCACATCTTTACACCGTTTTAATGCCCTTACCCTCTACCTTGACACTAATTTTATTTTCTCTGTGATAAGCTTTTTAATCATAAAGGAGGATATGAAGAATGAATACAGTTATTTGTCTGATCGGTGTCACAGCGCTGGCACTGCTTTGTGTGAAGTATGCACTGCAGCATAAAACGATACCGCTCGTAAAAAGCGTGACCAGGGAAAGTATTAAGGATAATTTAAAGCTTGATTTTACGATCAGTCCTGAAGATATGAAGATTCTGGATGCGGTTTCCACCTGTGAAGGTTCTTACAGAGACAGTGACCACATTGACTTTTAAAATGATACGAGTTTTTGGTAAGGGAATAATTGAGAATGACTCTCAGTTATTCTCTTGCTTTTTTTGAAAAGGGTGATATGATGTTGGTAGTTAGTTAATACTAACCATCGCGCGGTGTAAGAATGAAGCAGGTGTGACATGAGAGAGAAAACCTTATCAGATTTAATCGTAGAGCATTGTGCCCCGACTTTGGCGGGAATGAAATGCGGCAGCCTGTTTAACTACCGTTATCAGGAAAATGCGGCTGCAAGGCAGGAAATCCGCAGCTGGAATCAATGGCTGAATCCATGCGGGCTATATCTGGAAGCGCTGAAATGGAGAGAAGAGTCGGTCTTGGTTTATGTATACCGAAGAAAAGACCTGGATCAGAGACTCCGGGAGGAAGGAATTGCTGAGCTGCTTTTTGATTTCGGTTATTCCGGAACAGAGGCCGGACACTGTCTGAGCCATTTGAAAAGCAGGCTTTTGGCAGATGATTTTCCCCACGAGATTGGTGTGTTTCTGGATTACCCACTGGGGGATGTTCGGGGATTTATAGAGAACAGAGGGATGAACTGCCGGTTCTGCGGAATGTGGAAGGTTTACTGCGATCAATGTGAGGCACTGAAATTATTTAAAAAATATAGGAAGTGTAAAGAAATCTACTGGAAATTGTATCAGCAGGGCAGGGGTATTTTGAAGATGACCGTTGCGGCATAAGAAAGGAGTTATCATGGCAAAAGTATACATAGCATTTTGGAGCGGCACAGGCAACACAGGAATTATGGCGGAGGCCATCGCAGAGGGAGTCACGGCGGCAGGCGGGACCGCGGAATTTGTGGATGTGGAATCAGTCTCTGCGGACACACTGAAAGATGCAAAAGCATTTGCACTCGGCTGCCCTTCAATGGGAGTAGAACAGCTGGAGGAATCGGCAATGGAGCCATTTGTTGAGGAAGTAGCAGCCTTTGCTTCAGGAAAGCAGATCGCACTTTTCGGTTCCTACGGATGGGGTGACGGAGAATGGATGCGGGACTGGACAGACCGTATGAAATCTGCAGGAGCATCTGTTGTGGGCGGAGAGGGACTGATCGCCCATGAAACTCCGGATGACGATGCAAAAGCGGCCTGCATAAGCCTTGGGAAAACCCTGGTAAAGCTGGCCCAATAAAAATGATAACAAGTGCGGGAGCCGGTTTGACTGGCTCCATTTTAAACAGAGGAGGCTGCTTATGAGTGTTGTGATCATTGGAGGACACGACCGGATGGTCTGTCAGTATAAAAGAATCTGCAAAGAATATAACTGCAAAGCAAAAGTGTTTACTCAGATGAGTGCAAAACTGGGAAAACAGGTAGGAAGTCCTGACTTAGTTGTTCTGTTCACCAATACAGTTTCCCATAAGATGGTGAAATGTGCCCTCTGCGAGGCGAAAAGGAGCAAGGCCAAAATCGTCCGGTCGCACAGCAGCAGTGAGGCGGCGCTGGAATTAATCTTAGAACAGTGTTCCTGAGAAAAGGATGCAGGGAGTTGAAGCGGACTTATCCGCTTCTTTTTTTTAATGAATCCTTACAAGAAGTATAAGTGTTATTCAGAAGTGTTATTTTGTATAATAAGGTCAGAAAGACAACCGAGTCCTATGACTGTGAGAAAGGATACAAAATGACCGAGAAAAAAATGGAGGTACAGTCTCTTAAAAAGTATTATGGAAAAAAAGAAAATATAACAAAGGCCCTGGCTGGAATCAGTTTTCAGGTTGTGGACGATGAGTTTATTGGTATCATGGGAAGCAGCGGGTCGCAGCGGCCAGGGCTCTCTTGTTAAGACCGGAAATTCTGCTGGCAGACGAACCCACAGGGGCGCTTGATTCTAAAAATAATGCTGTATTATGCAAGACTTAAAAATGCGTGTACGGACGATGTATTTGAAAAAGTTTCACTTCCGCATATATGCGGTGAAGTGATACTTGCAGTCAGGGACAATGGAATCGGGGTCAAGCCGTATGATCTGCCGTTTATTTTTGATAAAGGATTTACGGGAGATACAAATTAGAAGAAAAAGAATTCCACAGGAATGGGGCTTTATCTGGCAAAGCAGACGGCGGACAGCCTGGGGATACAGATCGAAATCCCGGAGGATTACACAGAAGGCTTTGAAATTGTCTTCCGGTTCTGCAAAGTTTTAACGCCAAAAATTTCTATACTGAAACGGTGTCATATCGGTATTTTTCCGAAAAGCCATAATAAAATGGGATGGATTGGAAAAGCCGCATTCAAGCCCGATCTCCTCGATACTCAGGGAGGTTGTGGTCAGCAATTTTTTTGAGCAGCGAAGTCTCTGTGTTAAGAGATATTTGTGAGGCGTCAATCCATAAATTTCTTTAAATTTTCTCAAATAATAATAATGGCTGAGTCCTGCCATGTCTGCAAGAACTTCCAGAGAGATATCTTTCTCGTCTAAATGCCCCTTCATGTATTCTGCAGTCTTTTCAATAGAAAGCTCCAGATCACTTTTTTTCTTTTCTCTGGATGTGATGGCCAGTAAAGCCAGCAGTCTGTGCAGATAGACGGAAGCTACATGAGGAGAAGGTTCCGTCTTGTCATACAGCATCAGGATCCGTTCACAGCAATGTTCAATCTCAGGAATAAGATCGGCAGAGCTGATGACAAATCCCTGCTGATTCAACAGCATATCCGTATAAGCATGGCTGGTGTTGCCTTTAAAATGAAACCATCTCATGCGCAGATGATCCCCGCTGGCGTAGTAGCGGTGTGGTCTTCTGCAGTCTAAAAGTATGATCATTCCAGAATGTGCTGTTTTAGTCTCACCTTCGTATTCTATTGTAAGTGAGCCTGAATCTACCAGAATAATCTGGTTTACATCCAGCGAATTTCTGCTCAAAGAGTATTCTCCGTCACAGTGATAGATCCCTCCGTGAGGCGAATAAAACAGATAGTCTGCCGTAAACGGGTCAGGTTCATAATAGTAGCGTTCTGAGTCTTTCAGTACACCGTTCTCTCCAATCATCGATTTCTCCTTAAAGAGCAATTTTTTATTATTTTCTGACAATCCTGCATAGTGATTTATTGTACAGATTATTGTACGATACAACATGTAAAGAGTCAAACATGATTTTGCCGGCATGTTTTATCATAATCAAGGAGTGGTGCAGCAGGAGCTGTACTGCGCTGGTCTCTTGCAGAAAAAGACAATATATTATTATGAATGGGAACACAATCTTATGTTAGGAGGATCTGAAAATGAAAGGAATTCGTATTGGTTTAATCGGAGCAGGATGGATGGGAAAGGCACATACAACTGCATTCCACAGCGCAAAAATGATATTCGGAGATGATGTGCCGGTGTTTGAGATGATTTCTGATGTGAATGAGGAACAAGTAAAGAACATGGCTGAGTCCTTAGGTTACAACCGTTATACAACAGACTGGACGGACATCGTAAAAGATCCGGACATTGATCTGGTAGATGTGGCTACACCCAACAGCATGCACTTTGAAATGGTGAAGGCTGCCCTGGAAAACGGAAAGCATGTCTTCTGTGAGAAACCGCTGTCCCTGTCCGGAGAGCAGTCACAGATTCTTGCGGACTTGGCAGCAGAAAAGAATGTGGTAAATTACTGTGGATTTTCAAATCTTATGAATCCTGCCAATCAATATGTAAAGGATTTAGTGCAGAGCGGCAGACTGGGTAAGATCATGAGGATTCATGCAACTTATGATCAGGATATGCTGTTAGATCCGGAACAGCCGATCACCTGGAGACATGTAAATAAATTTGCCGGATCCGGTGCGTTGGGAGATCTGGCAAGCCATTTGCTTTCTGTATCCCAGATGATCTTAGGCGATATTGAAGAGGTGAATGCTGTGGACTCTATTGTCATACCAGAACGGCCGCTTCCGGGCAAAAACGAAATGGCCACGGTGGAAAATGATGATTTGATCACCTTCCTTGTAAAATACAAAAATGGGGCCATCGGAGATATTTCTGCATCCCGGGTTGCCACAGGCAGAAAGAATTACTTCTATTATGAGATCCAGGGAACCGAAGGGACTGTGGTTTATGATTTGGAGAGAATGTGTGAAGTTCAGGTTTATTTTAAGGCGGATGCAGATAAGGACAACGGGCGTGACTGCGGTTTCCGCACAGTTCTTTTAAATCCGGAGCACAAGGGATTCAAATACTTCCAGCCGGCAGGAGGGATCGCCATAGCCTTTGATGATATGAAGACCCTGCAGGCACATGAGCTGATGCAGGCCATGAACGGGGGCAGCTATGAGGGGAGTTTTGCCATGGGGGCAAAAGTGGACGGAGTCATAAGCGCTGTTCTGAAATCCGTAAAGAGCAGACAGTGGGAATCATGCTAAAGGAGGAGAAACATGAAGTTTCAAAATGTTAAATTAGGAATCGCACCGATCGGGTGGACAAACGACGATATGCCTCAGTTAGGGGGAGACCTGTCCTTTGAGCAGATGGTCTCCGAGGCTTCCCTGGCAGGCTTTCAGGGCACTGAAGTGGGAGGAAAGTTTCCAACCGATCCAAAAGCACTCAACAAGGCTTTAAAACTGAGAAATATGGAGATCGCCAGCCAGTGGTTTTCTTCCTTTCTCTGCTCTGAACCTTACGAAAAAAATGAAAAAGCATTTATCAAACAGCTGGACTTTCTGGAGGCAGTGGGGGCATCCCGCATCAATGTCTGCGAACTGACAAGATGTCTGTTTGCGGAGGAGACCTCTATGTTTGGTGACAACAAGCCGGAGGCCACAGAACAGGAGTGGGAGCTGCTGTGCCAGGGACTTGACAGGTTGGGAAGGATTGCCACAGACCGTGGGTTTAAACTATGCTTTCACCATCATATGGCTACGGTGGTACAGACTACAGCAGAGACAAAACGGCTGATGGACCATACAAATCCCCGTTATGTATTTCTCTGCTATGATACCGGGCATTTCACGTTCTCGGATGAGGATCCGGTGGAAGCTGCCCGGATGTTCGGTGACAGGATCGGACATGTGCACCTGAAAGATATCCGCAGGGATAAAATGAAACAGGCATATGACGAAGGCTTCAAGTTCAGGAAAGCAGTGCTGGAAGGATGCTTTACGATTCCGGGGGACGGATGTGTGGATTATGACGGTGTGTTTTCGGAACTTCATAAGGCGGGTTACGAGGGCTGGTTCATCGTTGAGGCAGAGCAGGATCCGGCAAAGGCAAATCCATTTGAATATGCAGTCATGGCAAGAAACTATATCAGGGAGAAGACCGGTCTGTAAGGAGGACAAAAAGTTATGGGAAAGATCAAGTTTGGAATTATAGGAATTGGAAATATGGGATGTATGCGTATCCGAAATCTTCACTGCCGTATTCCGCAGTCAGAAGTCATCGCCGTATGTGGTAGGAGGGAGGCGCAGGTGAAAGCGGTCCAGGAGGAATTCGGCATTCCTTATGGCTACACAGACTATGACGAGATGCTTCAAAATCCGGAAATCGATGCGGTTTTGATCGCCACAGGAGCAGACGCCCACAAGGATCAGGTTGTGGCTGCCTGCAAGGCAAAGAAGCATATCTTTTGTGAAAAGCCGCTGGCGAAAAAGGTAGAGGACTGTCTGGCCATTGAAGAGGCAGTAAAACAAAATTCAGAAAAGTGTTTTACCGTGGGATTTATGAGGAGATTTGATCCCTCCTATGCAGAGGCAAAGAAAAAGATCAAAAACGGTGAGATCGGGACACCGATCTTATTTAAGGGGGTCAGCCTGGATCCGTCTACGGTGCTGGACGCTCATCTGGAGGGTGTGAAAAAAGGAATTTATGTACCGTGGTTTATTGAGATGGGCAGTCATGATACAGATCTTGCACGGTGGTTCCTCGACGGAGATCCCGAGGACTGCCATGCCTTTGGCGGTGCCTATGTGTGCAAAGGGCTGGAAGAATACGATGACTATGACAATGGATTTTCTCTGACCAGAATGGACAATGGGACAACTGCATACATTCAGGTGGGAAGAACTGCGACCTGCAGCCATGTGGAATCTGAGATTGTGGGCACAAAAGGCACCATCCGCATAAACAGCGTGCCGAGGAAAAACTATGTGTCTGCCTTTACAGAGAAAGGCTATGTGGAGGAATGCCAGGAAGACTTTATGAACCGCTGGGGAGATGCATTCTATAATGAACTTGAGAACTTTGTGGACTGTGTAGAGAACGGACGCAGCCCGGAGATTACGGCCCATGACGGTACGATGAGCCTTAAGTTCTGCCAGAAACTGCATCAGGCATATTTGGATGAAAAATAACCGAAAATCTGGAAGGAGAAGAAGATGAGTGATAAAATGAATGCAATCGTATTTAAAGATTTAGGAGAATTTGAATATACACAGAGACCGGTACCCCAGGTTTCCCATGGAGACGATGTACAGATCAGGATCCTGGCCGCCAGCATCTGCGGTACAGATGTACATATTTTGCGCAATCCGCCCGGAATCAAGGCAAATAGGGGGATCATCCTTGGACACGAATGTGTGGGTGAGGTTACAGAGATCGGCAGTGATGTGATCGATTTAAAAGTGGGCGACCACATTATTCTGGACAACAATGTGCCGTGCGGAGTCTGCACACCGTGCCAGACAGGAAATAGTAATCTGTGTACGCATATGGGATCCATGGGTGTTCATAAAGATGGAGTCTTCGCCCAGTATGCCGTAGCCCCTGAAAGGCAAATGGTGCGGATTCCAAAAGAGATCCCGTTAGAGCAGGCAATTTTTGCAGAACCGCTGAACTGTGTCATGGGCGCAGTGAAAAAGCTGAAGGTGATGCCGGGTGATACAGCATTGGTGCTGGGAGGCGGACCGATCGGATTATATTTTACGACATTGCTGAAAGCCTGCGGAGCGGGAAAGGTTCTTGTATCCGAGGTATCGGATTTCCGCACGGAGTATGCGAAAGCCCAGGGGGCGGACCGTGTGATCAATCCTGCGAAAGAGGATTTAAAGACAGAGGTGCTGAGTGAGACAGAAGGAACCGGGGCAGATATCGTTATAGACGCAGTGGGAATTCTGATCAACGATGCGCTCTCAGCAGTCAAAAGCGGAGGAAGCATTCTGCTCTTTGGACAGAACGGGGCCGCAAGACAGGAAATCTGCCAGAATGATATTACGGCCAGGGGACTCACAGTTTATGGCAACTTTATTGGAAATTACACTCTGAAAAATGTGGCGAATCTTTTGTCCAGCAGAAAAGTAGACTTTGTCAATATGATCACCCATAAGCTTCCTCTTGAAGATTTTGAGACAGGGCTGAAAGCCATGCAAAAAGGGGAAGCATTGGAAGTGGTCCTGGACCCGTTTGCCAACGCATAAGCCAGCGTATAAGAATAAACGTTTATGGAGGAAATATATGGATAAACAGACGAGGGAAATTGACAATAGTTTTAAAAGGATCCCCTGGAGAGTGCGCTTTGCCTACGGTTCCGGCGATGTGGCAATCAATGTGGTTTATGGAATGATTGGAAGCCTGCTGACGATATTTTATACGGATTATGTGGGTGTCTCAGTGGCGGCCATCGGTGTGGTAATGCTGGTCTCAAGGCTTTTTGACGGATGCTCCGATATCATTATGGGTTTTGTTGTGGAGCGAACACACTCAAAATGGGGAAAATCAAGGCCGTGGGTGCTGTGGATGGCGCTGCCGTACTCTGTCTCCGTGGTGCTTTTGTTCACCGTGCCCATGACTACAGATCTTTTGCAGCTGGTATACATTTTTATCACGTATAACCTTTGCAACACCGTATGCTTCACCATGCTGAGTCTGCCTTATGGAAGCCTGTCCGCCATGATGACCAGAAATTCCACAGAACGTGATATGCTGAGCATTGTAAGAATGGGGATGTCCCCATTCGGTCGGATCATGGCAGTGGGCTGCTCGCTTCCGCTGGTAAAGATTATGGGAAATGACCAGGCAGCCTGGATCAAAACAATTTCCATCTGGGCGGTGATCGCGCTGATCCTGCTGCTGATCTGCTTTATCAACTGTAAGGAAAATGTCCATATACCGGCGGCGGAAGAAAAAAAAGATAAGCAGCCTGTCCTGAAATCTATGAAGTATTTACTCACAAACCAGTATTTTTGGGCGGTGCTGATTCTGTGGATGATGCAGAATGTTATTTACAGCCTGACGGGGACCATTCTCCCTTATTACTGCAAATATATACTTTATAATGACAGCTGGATGTACAGTGTGCTGTATTTCACAGAGACACTGGTGCTCATGGGAGCGACCTGTATCTGTCCCCTTCTTCTCAGAAAATTTGGCAAGAGGAATATGTCTCTTTTTGGGGCTGTCCTTGCTCTGGCAGGACAGCTGGTATTCTTCATGGATCCGGAAAGCTTTTCGTGGCTTTTGTTCAGCTGTGTGATCCGGGCTGTCTGCCTGGCGCCGTTAAATTCTATTATTTTTGGAATGCTGGGTGATGTGGTGGAATTCGGACAGTGGAAACATCACGTGCGTCAGGAAAGCCTGATCTTTGCATGTGGTTCTGTGGGGACAAAGATCGGAAACGGGCTTGCAGCAGCAGCCATGACAAGTCTCCTGGGAATGTCTGGTTACATAAGTTCAGCTGCAGGCAGTACTGTCCAGCCGGGTTCTGCCCTGGCAATGATTATGAACATTTATAAGTTCGGTCCTGTTCTTGTGTGGGTGATCGTCATCGCAGTACTGTTTCTCTATAAGCTGGACAAACGATATGATACCATTATGTCGGATCTGGAAAAAAGGGAAAGGCAGGGGGAATTATAGTAGATTTATAAAAATCGGCGCGCTGTCCATAGCAGGCATGGCCATAAAAAACAAGGGTCCTTGCAGCTGAGATATATACTCCCAACTGCAAGGACCCTTGCGAATATTGGCTATTTTATTTCGTCAGCATCTGCATGATCTTATTGCTGCGTGCGATGAATTTTGTCATCTGATCGGCAGGGAGCTGTTTGTTGCTTAAAACTGCCAGGTCATAAAGCTGTTCACAGATGATCGGTGTATTCTCTGCGTCCCCGTGTTTAAACAGGTACTGTACCAGCTGGTTGTTGGCATTTAAGGTCAGAGATTCCGCTCCTCCGAACATGGCCGGGTCCATGCCTGCCATTCCGTACATTTTCATCATATCCTGCATCCGGCGGCTCTCCTCGGATAAGGTGATGACTGCGGATACATCTTCATTTTTCAGTTTGTCCACATGGACATCCAGATTTTCCTTTCCAAGAGTCTTTCTGAATAATTCCGTAAGCGCAGTCGTGATGTCGGTGAGATCTTCTTCGGAATCCTCTTTCAGGGCACCTTCCACATCGGCGTCGATCCGTTTGAACGCCAGGTTCGGATTCTGCTGTTCCAGCTGAGAGATAAACGCCGCATCGATGTTGTGTTTCAGGATGACGGCATCCAGACCCTGTTCTTTGAACATATTGATATACTGGCTCTGCTGTACTTCGTCCGTAATGT
>OBKG01000443.1_pt1 | contig 17812 bp, 18 predicted proteins | sample 1519741 | NCBI WGS metagenome assembly OBKG01 (sample SAMN00265072, study PRJEB22529) | human gut metagenome
TGGCATCCACCTACGGTCTGCCGGAAATGGCAAGAATGCTTGGGGTACATCGTCAGACCATCTACTATATTGTTGCCAATGGCGATTTTGAGCTTATCAAGGTTGGCAGACATAAGCGAGCTACCAAAGAGAGTTTTGAAAAATGGTATCAGAATCAGACCCGCTACAGATTAGTAGCGGAGGATGGACAGGAAAGGAGATGATTACATGGCATCCATCGTTAAGAGAAAAAAGAAGTATTCTGTGGTCTATACATACACCGATGAGAACGGCAATAAGCGTCAGAAATGGGAAACCTTTGACACCAATGCTGAAGCAAAGAAAAGAAAGTTGCAGGTCGAATATGAGCAGGAGTCAGGAACCTTTATTCCACCCTCTGCCAAGACCGTAAACGATCTTCTGGAAGAATATATGTCTATCTACGGCGTGAACACATGGGCGATGTCTACTTATGAAAGCAGAAAGAGCCTGATTGCCAATTATATTCGTCCGCTTATCGGTGATATGAAACTGGAGGATGTTTCTCCGAGAATTATGGACAAGTATTACAGAGATTTGCTTACTGTAAAAGCTGTGTCTACGAAGTATGTGAAAGCTCGTAACGAGTATCTAACACCGCATACGGTCAGAGAGATTCACAAGGTTCTGCGTAATGCGTTCAATCAGGCGGTGAAGTGGGAATTGATGACCAGAAACCCTGTAGAACACGCTACGCTGCCGAAAGAAGAACATAAGACCAGAGACATCTGGACAGCGGAAGTTCTTCTGAAGGCTCTGGAAGCCTGCGACGATGATATTCTCCGTCTGGCAATCAACCTTGCTTTCTCCTGTTCTCTGCGAATGGGTGAGCTTCTGGGGCTGACCTGGGACTGTGTAGACATTTCTCCTGCGAGTATCGAACTTGGTCAGGCAAGCATCTTCGTTGAAAAGGAGTTGCAGAGAGTAAATCGTGAAGCGATGGCAGATCTGAACGGAAAGGACATTATGTTCAAGTTCCCGCCGACCTTTGCCAGTACGCACACCGCATTGGTTCTCAAAACACCTAAGACCAAAACCAGTGTCCGCAAGGTATTCTTACCGAAAACCGTAGCGGAAATGTTGGTGCAGCGAAAGGCTGACATCGAAGAATTGAAAGACCTTTTCGGTGACGAGTTCGTAGACTTTAATCTGGTGTTCTGTTCTTCCAATGGCAAGCCGATTGAGGGTCAGGTTATCAACCGTGCTTTCAATAAGCTGATCGAGGAGAACGGGCTGCCGAAGGTGGTTTTCCATAGTCTCCGACATTCCAGTATCACTTACAAGCTGAAGCTGAACGGTGGCGATATGAAATCCGTTCAGGGTGACTCCGGTCACGCACAGGTCAAGATGGTAGCGGATGTTTACTCCCATATCATCGACGATGACCGAAGGCTGAACGCCGAAAGACTGGAAGCTGCTTTTTACTCTGGTAGACAGGCAACACCGGAACCGGTACAGCCGGTCACACAGGAAAGCTCCACCGATGATAAAGAGCTTCTTCTGAAACTTCTGCAAAACCCTGAAATGGCAGCACTCTTGAAGTCGCTGGCAAAGACCTTATAGAATTAAAATGGCAGATCCTTTTACATAGCTTTCATAGCTTGTAAAGGGGTCTGCCCTTATTTTTGTTTTTGGGGGGTGCAAAATGGATAGAGCATTTATGGACGAGTATTATGATAAAATGCGAGCTGATGATATTGAGGAATTATCAAGCCAGAGGAATGAGGATTATTCCGATAGAGCCGATGATTACAAAGCTGCAAAGCAGGCTCTGCTTGAGGGATTGGGGTTATCGTATTTATTTAGCGGAAACCGCAAACTTACACCAGAAGAAAAAGAACTCTGGTTGTTGTTCGACAGGGTATATGTAACAGAGCTTCTGGCAAGGGATGAATTTGCGAAGGGCGCATATATGCTGGGAGCTGAAGATCGAGAAACTATGCTTCGATAAATACTGTACCTGCTTCGGCAGGACAGGTTACATACAATCATTCGTCCCGAAAAATTCTATGGAATTTCTGATAATTCTGGTTGAAAAATTCGGTTTGAAATGATATATTAAACAGACTTAAATTGGTGTCGTGTGACACCAGCGGCTCCACATGAGAATGAACTGTATTTCCTGTCATTCCGCATAACGAGCAGTTACATAGTGACATTTACTTGCACTTGCAACGTCCACCAAAAATCGAAAGCCTTGCTAATTTCGAGCCAATCGGACGGTGTAAAATCCCTCTGAATTAGCTATCACAGCGTAGTATCAGATGGGATTTGAAATGCTGAAAAACCCTGTATTTCCAAGCATTTTTTAGCATTAGATGTCACTTCCCGATGTCGTATCGGGGCTACTCCTAAGCGGTAGATGGTTCGAGTCCAAATGAGGCAAACAACTGAATAATTTTACAAATGTCCATGTAGCTCAGCTGGATAGAGCACACGCCTCCTAAGCGTGGGGTCGGAGGTTCAAATCCTCTCATGGACGCCAGCAAACAACGCTGCAAGCCTTTATTCATAAGGGTTTGCAGCTTTTTTTGTTCAGCCGCAAACTTTTGTTGAAATCATCTACCAGGGTTGGAAGGTTACTTTTTTTGTTTATGCGTTACAATGAATTTTTTGCTAATTGGAAACGAACCAAAACGGAGAGCTTGCTAAGAAAAATGGACTTCTTGCTAATTTGAGATTTTAGCCTGCCTTTTGAGCGGTAAGCAATGCTGCCAGGGTGCTTGCAAGCTCCGGAGATTTTTGAAGCTGTTCTACCAATGCTGCCAGGTCTAAGGTTTGTGCCTGAGGCTGTTCCGGCTCCTGGGGAGGTTTTACATTCCGCAGATCAGGATTAGCATAAAAGGCACTCTCAAACTTCTGGGCATTGATCTTACGGTCCTCGTCAAGGATGTGGGCGTACACTTTTGTAATCATATCAATTTCCGCATGGCCCGTGTCTCCCTGGGTGGCTTTCAGATCGCCGTGGTTGAGTTTCAGCTTATAAGTAGTGCTGGAATGTCTGAGAGAGTGGAACACCACATTAGGCAATCCGGCTTTTTCTTTCAACAGAGAAAATTCTTTCTCAATAATCCGGTTCTCACATGGTCTGCCATTAGGCAGAGCGACCACTAAATCATAATCCTGGTATTCCTCACCGAGGAAGCTCTTTAGCTCATCCTGTGCTTTTTTCCATTCACGGAGGATATAAGCAACGGTTTTAGGCAGCCAGACTTTTCTCTCACTTGATTGTGTTTTCGGTTTCTTCAAGATCAGCCGGGTGCTGGTATTAGGCATAAGCGGAGTGAAGATATGGAAAATATCTTTTTCTCCTATCATTTCAATGGCCTGTTTAGAAGCCCTTATCAGTTCTGCCTCAATGTAAACATAGGCATTATCCGCCGCTATGTTTTCATCCTCAATGTGAACATTCTTCCAGGTCAGACCAAGAATTTCTCCCATCCGCAAAGAACACGCAAAAGCAAGGTTCATGGCAACATACAATTTGCTGTCAGTACACTGGTCCAGAGCGATACGGATGGTATCGGCGTCCCAGATGTCACGCTTTTTGTACTCTGTTTTCGGTAATACGGTGTTCTCAAAGGGATTTTTTGCAATCAGTTCCCAGCGGACAGCCTGCTTAAAGGCACACCGGAGAAGTTTGATAATCTTCTCAATGTTCTGATTGGAAATAAACTCTGTTTTCGGTTTTCGGTTCCTCTTACAAACAGGAGGGGTCTTTTGGAGAGTCTGAATGTATTTGTCTACCACACGGGGAGTAATTGCCTGAACCTCCATATCACCGATGATCGGATTGATGTAGTTGGCAATCAGGGCGGTTTGGCTGTCATACATGGACACGCCCCATTGCTTTGCCCCATAGGTGGAAACAAAATCATACAGGAAATCAGATACTTTCTGATTGTTGGGAGGAAGAAAAGTACCGGTGTTGATCTGGTTCTCAACCTCCGCTTTCCGTTTCAGAGCCTCTTTATGGGTATGCCAGGTTTCCCACTTCTGTTTCGTTTCTCCATTTTCGTCTATGTAGTTGTAAACAACAGAATATGCTTTTTTTCGTTTGATGATGGATGCCATTATCGATCTTCCTTTCTTTGTCCGTTAGAACGCCTGAGCGTCTAACCATTCGTCAAATGATTTTTTGGAAATTCGTATGGCATTACCAACCCGAACGGTTTTGAAATGTCCCTCTTTCACAAGGTTGTATGCAGAAGTACGGCCGATGTTCAACATCACGGCTATATCTTCAACCTTGTAAGTTCTCTGTTCGGGGACATTGCCAGGTGTACGATTTTCGGCCTGGTTCATAATGTCCTCCTTTCAGCAGCCGATTAATCATACAAAACATAACTTCTATCATCATTATGCCGCGCTTTATATGAATTGTCAGCTGCTAATAAAAAGTTTTCGATTTATCCATATTGAAAAGGACAAAACAGACGGCTATTGGCATGGCTCCACGGGAATTTCACCCCCGCATGGTTCTCATCCGGCCCTACCCATTGCTTGCGACGCTATTAACGCTCGAACTGATGGCTGTAAGGGAGTATCATTGTCCTCTTTGGGTATCATAGCCCACAGCCTGCCAAAGCTGTTTCGTGGCATGGTATTGATCGCTCGCTTAAAAAGGTCATGGCGTACCTGCCAGATGGCTCCACCTAAAGAGAATGTATCTGCCCGTCCTATGCTGTCACGGAGTTATCGTCCGGACTTTCTTTGTCAAGGTGCATTTATGGCTCCGGTCCGGCTCAAATACCAGGCGAGGAAAGAGAGGACAAAACACGCCTGTAATATGTACCTTAGACCGGAAGAACCTTGAAACCTGTTACAATGCTATACAACAGCTTTGCCTCCAGGCGAAGCCTCATATCTTCGTCTACACAGAGGTGTTCGTTGCCGTATTCATCTTTCATAGGTCTCATGGCGAGGAAACGAATATAGCCCTTGTAGTGGTTGAGTACAGCGTTCAAGGCTCTCTCGTCACCCTCTGAGGCTGCCAGGATCACTGGCAGCGGTATGGGTTCTCTTATGTTTCGGGCCATTCAAATCCCTCCTTTTCCAAATACTCGCGTAGTTCTTTTAAGACATTGTTGCGTCGCTTACTGATGGTAGATCGGGCTGCATTTAGTTGTTGACTGATTTCAAGGTCGGTCATTCCCAGAAAATAAGATAGCAGAATAACATCTCGCTTATCTTCCGGTAACTGTGCCAATGCAGCCGCTAACAGTTCGCCCACAACAACCGTCTCTCTGCCAAGCACTTCAAAGATATATTCATCCTGAAAATACCTGTCATAGGAGGCGGCTTTCGTCAGTTCATCCTGTGTCATATCATCCAGAGATTTTTCCCGATCACGCTGCTTTGCATATTCATTGAGAATACGGTTAGCTTCGTTCTTCAAAACTCTGGTACAAAATCCACCAAACTGATTTTGAACACGCTGCTCATAGGAGTCTTTCATTTTCTCACCTCCTTTCGCAACCAGCAAAAGTGGGTGATGGACTTCCTCCCTTTCGCAGGGGTAATCACGGAAACCGCAATTTGGCTACCTTGAAAGAGAAAAAATTTGAAAAGTTTCTGTGAGAAGCTGAATACAGTCCAAAACGCAGAAAAGCCCGACTGCATAATGCAGCCGGGCAAAACAAAAACTGTTATATGATGATGTGTGTGTTCATCCTTATGGCCGTAATGATCTAATTTATCAGTTGGGCTTTTTTTGACAAGTTAGAAGGATGAAAAGCAAATAAGGACATGGTGATACCTCCTGGATACCGCCGTGTCCTTAAAAATGGGTGACTTTAATACACCCTCTGTATTCTCATTTTTGAAAAAGAAAACAGCGGCTTTGATTGTTATTTCAAAACCGCCGTAAGGCTACTTGTATTTTGTTTAGGCGCACAGATACCCAGCCGCCAAAACAACGGTTTTTTTATTATCCCGTTGGGCGGTTGTTTCCATTTGGATTGCTTTGAGTTCTCGGTTAAAATAAGTGACACCCGAAATTATAATAAGCGCAATACCTGATCCAATCATAATCCACTGTAAAGGAAGAATATCCGCTAATGGGCCAAACATAGCCATACCAATCGGCAAAAAGCCGGAGTACATTGTTCCGAGTAATCCAAAGACACGCCCTTGCATAGATGTGTCTGTTTTTTCTTGCAGCATAGTGGTAATTGCTGTTTGCACCATCGTCAATGCAACTCCGTAAAATACCATCAAGCTAAGATAGAGAATAAAATTCTGTGAGAGGCCCATTCCGATTGCAAAAGAACCAAACGCCAAAAGTCCGACTGATAGAGTTTTCCCCCGACTCTTAAATCCTCCCCAGGTGCTCATAACAACTCCGCCTGCCATCATGCCTGCAAACCCGACTACTTCTACCGCGGTAAGATACCAGTAAGTATCACCGAATACCCGGCGGACAAGCAGTCCTGCAAGATAACCTGCTGGAACACAAAAGAAAGTGAACAGCCCATAAATGATTAAAAGTTTCCCGATCAGCTTGTCTGAAAAAGCATATTTGATGCCAATTTTCATGTCAGATAAGACACTTGCTTTCCGGGTGGAAGTATTCTGTTTCGGAAGTACCAGACAGGACAATAGGAGCGTTCCCAAGATCGCTGTTACAATGTCTATCATAAGCGTTGTTTGTAATGTACTGATTGCAAAAACTGCGCCTGCCGCCGCCGGAGCCGCAAAATTGACAATAGACTGCATGGTTGCATTGATGCCGTTGTACCGCATAAGCTGATCTTCCGGAACAAGTTGTGGGATAACAGCATTGACTGCTGGAGTTTGTATTCCTGCTCCTAAAGATCGAATGACCGACATAACAAGCAAGCCGCCAAGCAGAGTAGGCTCCGATGAAAGATGTGGAATTGCCAATACCATTATGAAAGTGGCAAATGCAATCAGCATATCTGCGCCTATAATCAATTTTTTCCTATGGTATCGGTCTGCCCATACGCCGCCTACAAACGAAATGAGAAATTGCGGCAGATAGGAACAGACTGTAAATGCGGCAACCCACGCCCCGCTGGATGTTTGCATGGTCGCATACCAAACAAGTGCCATCTGAACAAGTGTAGAGCCAAAAAGTGTAATACATTGACTGGTCAAGAAAAGAAGTATTCTTTTCTGCCAGCCGGTGTGCTGTGTGTCATCCATTTTACATATCCTCCTGTTTTTTAGGAGGGAGCACAAAGCGTTGTGTAGGGTAACCAAACTCTGTCAGCAATTCTTTTTCAGCAAAGCCAAGTTGTAATAACATATCCCGGTGGCCTGTATCTGCTTTGTCCTGCTTTCGATAGGTTGTTGTGCTTATTTCTTTCCCCGGCAGATATATTTCCAACAAAGTATCCAGAAATAATCTTTGAAGTCCACGATTACGATATTGCGGATGCACTCCAAGAAATTCTATACTGCCTGGAGAATAGATAAATGCCATTGCTCCAATGAGAATATTTCTATCTCTTAACACAAGCGCACGCTTTTCATCAATACTTTCTTCCAGTTTAGCCAAGTAATCATCTTCATCCATCACAGGATACCCATCAATAACGAGCCGCATTAAATTCATCCAATCGGAAATATCTTCTTTTTTAGCTAAACGAATATCCTGCATTGTAAATTCCATAGCCGCCATTTTCTGATGTAGGGTAAAGCGTAATTGCAAAGGGTAAAAACTCCGTTTTTCACGGTACTCTGCGGGTGGTGATTTATACATAGCCTTAAAAGCCAATGAAAAAGACTGCTGGCTCTCATATCCGCAGATAAAAGCAATTTCGATAATAGGCTTATCCGAAAAGATCAGGAGCTTTGCCGCCTCTGTAAGCTGTCGGCGTTGCACATAATCATGGATTGTCATTCCTACGGTGTCGGTAAATAGTCGGTGCAAATAATATTTTGAATAGTGAACAGCCTCCGCAACCGTTTCTAATTCCAGTTTGCCGTCAAGATGACTTTCGATGTAGTCAATAACTGCCTCTATGCTGATGACTGATTGATTGCCCATTTGTGTTCCCTCCTTTCCATTGAACATAATAACAAAGTGGATAAATAATGTTTTAATAATTCTTGCGTGTTTTGAAAGTAGTTCTGAAACAACGGTTTTTTATTTACCGTTGGGCGGCTATTGTTTGAAAGTTAATCAAACAGATTTAATTGGACAGGGTTATTCTTTTCTTCAAAGTTGTATAGATACTCAAATATTTTTGAGTTGTCGTGCATAATACCTCTGTCCTCACATACTTGATGAAATAATTTCATAAGTTCATTGTGTTTTGGACTGCTTAGTTGATATTGCATACCATAAGTACGAATGTATTTTTCTTTCATGTGCGGGAACAATCGGTCTAACTGGTTATAAAAATACTCTCTGTTTCCCTCACGAAGCGTTAAACCCATTCCGAAGCAAATCACGCCGTAAACTTTTGCCTCAATGCAATATTGTAAAATTCCTCTGATGTTTTCTTCTGTATCATTGATAAAAGGAAGAATAGGACAAAGCCAAACGACAGTGGGAATGCCTACTTCATTCAGCTTTTTCAGAACTTCAAACCGTTCTTTTGTTGTACTTACATTTGGCTCAATTTTTTTGCACAAGTTTTCATCGTAGGTGGTTAGCGTCATTTGCACAACACATTTTGTTTTATCATTGATAGACTTCAATAGGTCTAAATCTCGTAATACCCGGTTAGATTTAGTTATCAGTGTGAAACCAAACCCATATTGATCAGCTAACGCCAATGCCTTACGAACATTCCCAATCTTGCTTTCAAGCGGGATATATGGGTCTGTCATAGAGCCTGTACCTAACATACATTTTTTTCGTTTTCGTTTAAGGGAATTTTCTAACAGTTCAATAGCATTTGCCTTAATTTCAATGTCCTCAAAATCGTGTTCGATATGATAGCATTTACTGCGTGAGTCGCAGTATATACAACCGTGCGAGCAACCACGATATAAATTCATTCCATTTTGGGCTGATAAGATACTTTTCGCATTTACATAGTGCATAACTATATCCTCGCCTCAAAATCATTTTACCGCATAGCGTAAAATGGTTTTGAGTTTGCTTTTTTCTACCAGGTTAGCATTGTTCAAGTAAATTTCTCTATGGTAGCTTTTTGTGCGTTCCAGATTATTTGATAACATAAATTGCTCCATTTTCTCAAAGGAAATAGGTTCATCATCAAATGTGCCGATATGCAATATCTCAACACACTTTCCGTCCTGCATTGTGTCAAAACTAATTTCATCCAATAGAGGATTGGATTTCTTTAATTTTACTCGTTCCAACGCAGCTTTTACCATATCTTTACAAATAAACTCCGGCTGCCGTATCATAATGGTATATTCTAAATTTTCTTTGACAAGTTCTGTTTCTTCGATGTTCTGCCAAATTCCCTCTAAAGGAAAAACTGTAAAATCGTCAAACTCATTTTGTGTGGCCGCAGCCTTATATGCCATTTTAATTGCATACGCCAAAGAGTACAGGGCTGAAACACGATTTGAAAAATCACTATCGTTCGGATTGCCTTTTCCGCTTATCATAATATAATTTTGCACCGGGACAGTTACTAATGTCGGAGATTTTTTCGCTCCGTAAAATTCTTTCTCTTGCCTTTTCCATTCATATTTCATAAAATCGCCTCCTTACAATGATAGAATAGCACAGGTAACTTGACAACCTATGTCACGTTATATATTTTTCCAACATAAGAGTTAATTTTTCTTTCATGCTCTCCCGCAAATAATCAGGTTCTAAAATTTCAACATTGTCCCCAAAAGAAAGTATATAACTAAACAGAGTTTCATTATCCGGCAAGTCAATATTCACATATAAATTTCCTTGATTATCTTTCGATATATTGTCAGTAAATTCATCATAAACACGAAATGCAGCTTTTGGAGAAAATCTCAATTTTGCAGGGATAAAATTATTATGCTTAATTACCGTTTCTATTTCTGGGATATTCTTTACTTCATGTTTGAATGTGTCTGATAAAATTTTCAATTCTTTTATACGGGTTAGCTTAAAAAAGCGAAAGTCATTTCTCAAAAGACAAAATCCATATAGATACCAGTCCTTATTTTTGAAAATCAATTTTATAGGTTCAACAGTACGATTTGAGTAATTTCCCTCTCGTGCAAAATAAGAAAAAGTAATTATGTATTGATTGAAGATCGCATTTTTAATGAGGTTGAACACGTCATAGTTAGGTGTGTTTTTATACCATTCTGAAAAATCAACTTCAATCCAATTTGTAACTTTAGATTGAAAAAGCCCACCTAATTTCATAAGCAATTCGTCTGTTTGGTTATGCTCTGTGATAGAGATACCTTGCAACGCCATTAAAATTTGTTCTTTTTCCTGTTCCGATAATATGGACTTATTTAACACGAAATCCTGCATAATGAATATGCCACCGCCTTTTCCTTGTGTAGTATAAATCGGAATACCAGCGGCACTAATCGCATCCAAATCCCGGTATATTGTCCTTATTGAAACTTCAAATTTTTCAGCTAATTCTGGGGCGGTTGATTTTCCTTTTTCCAATAAGTGATACACTATCTTGAATAATCTGCTCTGTTCCATGTAATTTCCCTCCCAACTATATTATACCGCATAAACTTGACAAGTAAATGGCATGTTTTGGATTTTATGCTCTATTTCAGTCAATACTATGATATGTATACTCATATCTTAGAAGAAAGGTGAACGGTAAAATGTAGTTGGGTGAAGTAAGCATGAAACGAACAACAGAAATTTACGATTTTAAGGCGTTCGGTGCCGCTATCAAGGCCGCACGAAAAGCCAAAGGAATATCAAGAAACCAGTTAGCGGATAAGATGGGGATTGCCCCACGGTATATTGCGTCCATAGAAAACAGCGGGCAACATCCAAGCCTGCAAATCTTCTATGAGCTGGTGACATTTTTAGAGGTCTCCGTCGATCAGTTCTTCTTCCCGGACAAGGAAGTGGATAAGTCTACCCAGCGTCGGCAGCTTGACAGCCTGCTGGATGAGATGGGAAGTAAGGAACTAACGATCATTACCGCCACGGCCAAAGGCATACAGGAGGCAAACCAGGAGGAAGAATAACCCTCCGGCACAACAAAACAGAAGTATAGAAACACTATGGGAAATCTGCTCTCATAGTGTTTTTTCTTGCCTTTTTGGGTAGCCAAATCGAGGTTTTGAGGGTTACACAAGTACGAAAGACTAAAGAACAGCAAGCACAGCAAACGAGTACCCGTTTGCGATTTTTCCATTTTTCAGGTCCCTTGCCCGAAAATGAAAAATGCTTGTTGGGATAATCCCAAACCCTTAGAAGAACGGAGGAAACCGATGGCGAACCGAAAGAGAAATATCCAGATGAAATTCTGGGTGACAGCCGAGGAAAAAGGGCTGATAGATGAAAAGATGAAGCAGCTCCCTACACAGCGGTATGGGGCGTATCTTCGGAAGATGGCGATTGACGGATACATCATCTACACCGACACCACGGACATAAAGGAGATGAACAAAATCCTGTCAGCCATCAGCCGGAACATCAACCAGATTGCAAAGCGGCTCAATGTGGGAGGTCCCGCCTATGTGGCGGACATTCAGGAGATTAGGGAAAGGCAGGATGAGATATGGCAGTTACAAAGACACATCCTATCAAAACAACGCTGAACAAGACCATAGCCTATATCTGCAATCCGGGGAAAACAGATGATACCCTCCTGGTATCTTCCTTTGGGTGTTCTGCAGAAACCGCCGACATAGAATTTTCCTGGACCCGCCGCCATGCCATAGACAAGGGCACAAACCTGGGCCGCCACCTGATACAGGCATTTTCTCCTGGGGAGGTCACGCCGGAACAGGCCCATGAGATCGGCATGAAGCTGGCAAAGGAAGTGCTGGGCGGCAAGTATGAATTTGTCCTCACGACCCACATAGACAAGGGGCATATTCATAATCACATCATTTTTAACTCTGTCAGTTTTGTGGATTATCGGAAGTACCACTCCAACAAGCGGAGCTATCATTTCATCCGCCGCACCAGCGACCGACTATGCAAGGAATATGGTCTGTCCGTGATCGTGCCGGGGCAGGACAAAGGAAAGAGCTACATTGAGCATACCGCCGAGAAAACGGGAACCAGCTATAAAGCGAAATTGAAAACAGCCATTGACCGGCTCATTCCCCAGGTATCCGATTTTGAGGAACTGCTGAAAAGGCTGGAGACAGAGGGATACGAGATCAAGCGGGGCAAGTACATTTCCTGCAGAGCCACGGGACAGGAACGGTTTACCCGTCTGAAAACTCTGGGCGTAGATTACACGGAGGAAGCCGTTATCTCCAGAATTGCCGGAGCTCCCCGTCCGTCTAAGCAGCCGAAGTTAGGCGATCAGAAGATTAGTCTGCTCATTGACATACAGAATAATCTCAAAGCCCAGGAAAGTGCCGGGTACGCACACTGGGCGAAGATCAACAATCTAAAGGAGGCTGCCCGCACATTCAATTTCCTTACGGAACACGGCATTACCCACTATGAGCAGTTACAGGGTAAGGTTGATGAAGTGATGGCTGAGCAGGACCGACTCCTGTCCTCCATTAAGGTAAAGGAACAGAGGATAGGTGAGATCGGTCTGCTGATAAAGCATGTCTCCACCTATCGGGAAAACAGACCAATCTATGAGCGGTACAGGAAATCTTCCGACAAGGAGAAATTTCTGCGAGGGCAGGAAAGCCAGATCATCCTCTTTGAGAGTGCTGCCAAAGCCCTCAAACAGATAGGTGTTCAAAAGCTGCCGGATGTTGCTGCCTTGAAAAAAGAGATGGACTTCCTCACCACAGAGAAACAGCAGGAGTATGGGGACTATCAGAAGATCAGGACCGAGGCCAGGGAACTGGATACCATCAAGCGGAATGTGGACCAGCTCTTATCTGCTCCGCAAAAGGAAGAACGGGAGAAGAACAAGGAACGAGGGTGAGCGTTCATTGAAACACAGAAACATACATGATATAATTTACAAAGGAAAATTTTTCAGGTGGGGTACAAATTGTATCCCACCTGAAGAACAGAGCAGATGTCGGAGGAAAAAAGATGCAGATAGGTTCTAATACATATAAATTGATATTACTTGATACAAATGCTATTAGAGAAATTGTGATGAATGTTAACTTGTCAGGGAAAGGATTTTTAGAAAAATTTTTTAATGAGCAACAAAATAAATATGCACCTTGTTTTTCAATTTATAATGTAATCGAACTTATGCCCTATCAAGATATTTATGAGAAGTTTTTAGAATTTTTCTCAATCATTCCTTGCCTTATGATATTTCCAGTTAAAAGTATATTTCAAAAGGAAGTCGAGTGTTACTTTACAGAACAGAGCTTTATAATTGATAATCAAATTGCCAATGCTTTTACACCGTATGTTTCTAAAGATAATTATAATTGCAAAAAATTTTTTGTGAAATTGGCAGAGCAGCCAGTTTTAATGAATAATATTGCTTTGGAAGTAAAACAATTTCCTGCTATAGCTAAGGCATGGGAAGATAAAAGAAAAAGTACAGAAATTATGTTAAAGGCTCAACACTTGCCATTGAACATGATTGATGAAAAATTTTATAGGGCTCACGAAAGAGAAACCATTATAAAGGATTTAATGAATTTTGGTATTGTAGTACCAGAAGATATTGATATTTCACAGCTGCCAGCCTCAAGAGTGATGGAATATTCTCAATTTGTCCGCATTTTTCAAACTCAAAAAAGTCTTAAAGCAAATGATGTAATGGATATTCAGATTAGCTCTATTATACCTTATGTAGATGCGGTAATAACAGAAAACTTTCAAGCAGATGTTTATAGAAAAGCAAAAAGGATAATATCTCAAATGAAAGGACTCGAAATATATACATTGAAAGATATTAGACTTAATTAGAATTGCACCGTGGAAATGTGCATAACAGACCATTCCACCGATGGAAAACGGCGTTTGCAGCACATGGAAAAGCCGGGACTTTCCCACATCCTGCAAACGCTGTTTCCCACAGTTCCATGATACGGCCAGTTATACACATTCCCACAGCGCCTGCGACTGCGGACATCCATCCTTTCTTTCCTGCCTGGATAAAAGAGAATAAGAGCATAAAAAATAAGGAGTACAGCCACCACCACGCAAGCGGTAACTGTACTCCTGTTTTTGTGTCTGGAAAAGTGGCGAAAATCGACACTTTTTCCTATCCTTTTGAGCCATAGAGAGGCAGAGGACAAATCCTATTACCTATGTATTTCAAGCCCCTTAGAGGCGAAGAAATCCCCTGTTTTCAACCCTTTTCCTGCCTCTTTTTTGTCCTATCTGTCTGGTAGAAAGGACAGGTAACAATTCCAGCCCGGAAACTCTGCTTGCAGCTATGGATACATTTTCTGCAGATTTTGTTGTACTGCCGCCTACCGTTTTCCCCAAGAAAGAAGCTCCATTCCTGTTTCCATTTTTTACTTCGGCTCATAGTTCCGGTCCGTCCTTTCCGGGCTTGCCGATCTCCGGGGGCTTTCGCTCGGCACATTCCTTTTTGGCCTGGGAGAGCTGCCCCAGGACAGAGGGCTTATCCATTCCCGGCTCCTTGTCCTTTGCCCGTTCCCCGTTGTTGATGATACCGTCGATCATACCATAATCGTCCTCTACCTGGACCTCCGCATTTTTCAGATGGTTCTCTGGGTCTGTCAGCATAAGCAGAAAATTCTCCCGATCATCCACGGTCAGATTAGGGAGGGTTTTTACCAGATCGACTACCGCCGCCTGGACAAGAGGGCTATCCTTAAAGTGTTCTATCAGGCAGAGGGTGTCCAGATCAAGACGGTTTCCCTGTACCAGGGGATACTCCATACCGCTGTACATGCTGCCATCCTCCAGGGTGAAGCCGATACCTTTTATGCCGTGAAGCCGGTCTGCCGGGATTGCCTGGTATGTGTTGACTGCCTCCTGCAGGGTCAGGTTGTTATGGTATTCTCCTAAAGAGGGAAACTCCATACACTCCGCTGTATAAAAGGTGATCTGCCCCATATCCAGCTCCGCCTTTTCTGGTTGCTGTTCCAAAAACTCCGGTACCTCCTTGTATCCAAAGCGGTCACAGAAATGGGCGGTCTCTTTTCCATATTCCTGCAGGACTACCACATCCGATACAGAAAGGCTATGCCCCCGGAAGTTATCCGGGCGGTGGATGTTCAGATCAGTATAAATGCTTTCCAGGTTCTCCCCAGGGGTGAGCGGGGCAGCGTAGACCGCCTCATAGTTGGCCCGGTCAATGGAAAGCCCGGCAGCCGCCAGATACTCGCTGCCCTCAAAGCGATATGGGTGAAGTTCTTCCCCCTCTTTTAGCTGGTACACGGTGTAGGTGCTGATACCATATTCCTTTTCATAATCGGTAAGCCGCCCGATCAATGGAGCAGTTTCCTCCCTAAGGTCCATTTCACGGCTCATATTAAGAAGCTCGGTTTTGATAAGGGAAGTGTTCCCGTCAAGGAGGGCGTCAGCGATCGCCTCCCTCTGTACCTGCTCTTTGGGGAACGCCTGCTCATAATCGGCGCTATATCCCCGGAAATGTAAATCCAGATCGAGGGCAAGTTCCGTCGATACATCCAGGCGATCAAAGTCAGGTTCCAGTTCCTCCACATCCTCCGGGGAGACCATCACACGGTATTCCTCCGGGATGTTCTCGCGGTCTCCGTCATAATATTCCTCAAAGCGGCTCTGATTGTCATACACATAACCGTAATCGGTGAAAGCTCCCGTGTCTCCCAGGGCAATATCACGCCCGTATGCCTCATAGTCGATATAGTTCTGCAGGTACTCCGGCACCTGCATGGTTCCCAGCTCGTCAATGTAATACCGGCCCAGATCGTCGTAGTCGTCAATGCCGGGGTACACATCATATTTATCCAGATTATCGGTCAGGTTGATCAGGTCTTTTATGCTGCCGGTGTAGTCGCTGATCTCCATGGCGGCCTGGAAGTGTTCATATTCCGACTCGCCCAGTTCTTCCAGTTTGGAAGCCAGGTAGTTGAGCTCATCCAGGTTCTCATATTCCCCTAAGAGGTTATAGAGCCCATCTACATAGCAGTCATAGTCCGTGATGAACCATTCCTCATAGGGATTGCCGAAATCATCCGCAGAACCAATACCAATACGCTCAAATACTTCCTGCAGCTTTTCCGGGGTAGTAGGGAACTTTACCCATTCCCCCACAAGCTCGCCCTCGTTGTACTTTCCCAGGTTTGTGATAAATGCTGCAAACGGAAATTCGCTGTCATGGCTGTATCCCATATAATTGCACCTCCTTACAGTTCCGGCCCGTGTTTGTCTGCCTTTGGCGGCAGCACCTCACGGGCGGCACATTCTTTCTTTGCTTGTTTCAAAAAATCCTTGACGGAGGGTTTGACCTCCTTGTCCTGTTTCACCGTAGGTTTTTCCCGCTCCCATTCATCCCCGGATAAGAGGACATACCCCTTATCCGTGAAATATCCGTTGTCCTGTTCCCGGACTTTGCGACCGAAAGCCTCCGGGTCAATGCCGGCTTTCCACACCTCCGGCATTTCTACCATGCCGCTCTCATAGAGCTGGTAGCGGCCCAGAGCCTCATCACTGTTCATCCCCGGAATGAGGATGAAATAATCAAAGTTGTGGGGATACTCTTTGAACTGCTCAAAGTCCGTCAGCCGCAGGGGTGTTTCCTGGACGGCCATCAGCTTGTTAAATTCATGGTCGGGCAGATCGGAAAGTTCCTGTGCCAGCATTGCCAGATCATCCACATGAGCGTACATGGGGAGAGCCAGCCTAAGCCCCGGTACATCCGAGACATAATCATCAAAGAAATACATATCCGGTGTAGCAGAGATCGGCAGTCCAATCTCTGTAAAGGCAGCGGTGATTTCCTCTGCATTTGCCGGGAAATAGAGCCAGGTTCCGGCATTGTCACGTTCTCCGCTGTCATAGGCAGCCGTGTTGGTGATATACGCCTTGAAAATATAATCAGAGGAATTATCCTGCATTAGCGGCCTCCTTTCCCTTTGGTGAACTCGGTCTTAAAGTTGATATACTTCCCGCCTGTATCCTCCATCACGATAACCGCGTCATAGGTGGTATCTTTCTTTTCGGAATAGAGCCCCTTGACTTTGGTTTTCCCTTTAGAGAGCAGATCGGCGGCCATCTTCTTTGTCAGCTCTTTTCTGCGGGAAGTCCAGAAACGGTCATTCTTCCACAGAACAAAGCCGCAGCCCCGGTCTCCGCAGTAAAAATTCTTCTTTCCCTCAAAGACCGGCTGGCCGCAGCGGGGACAGATACCCACAGACTCTTTCTGCGGGGCAAACAGCTTTTGCTTGTCCTCGGAGATATGGGAGTAGCGGGCGATCAGTTCTTTTGCCATGCTTTCAATCCCCTCCATGAATGTTTCCGGGGAAAGTTTTCCCTTTGCCACTAAGGACAGCTTATTTTCCCAGTCGGCGGTGAGCTGGGGCGAGGTCAGGACTTCCGGGAGGACCGTTACCAGGTTGATACCGTTCCTGGTGGGGATAAGGTTCTTGCCCTTACGTTCCACAAAGCCGGAGGACACCAGCTTTTCAATGATGGAGGCCCTGGTGGCAGGTGTGCCAAGCCCTTTCCGCTCCACATCATCCGGCATATCCTCTGTTCCTGCGTGTTCCATAGCGGACAGCAGGGTATCCTCCGTATAAGGTTTGGGCGGCGTTGTGAAATGCTCCGTTACCGTGGCGGTCACATGGTCGAATACCTGCCCCTTTG
>OBKG01000445.1_pt1 | contig 17754 bp, 19 predicted proteins | sample 1519741 | NCBI WGS metagenome assembly OBKG01 (sample SAMN00265072, study PRJEB22529) | human gut metagenome
GTACGGAAGTACAGTTGGTAAATGCAATGAGCAGGGAATATGTATTGAAACAGATATTATATGGTATCAAAGATCAATATGATGTAGTCATCATTGATTGTATGGTGTATGTAAACTATTGTGAAGAAAGTGATCTCATGAATCCAAGATGTCAGAAGCTGTCTGAGCTGGATGCAAAAACAGCAGAAATGGCTAAAGAATGGTATGCAAAACGTGATCCGAAGACAGAGGAACCTACAAAAATTGCAAAGATATATGTGACTGTATATTATGCGGAAAAAGGTGAACAGATGCTGCATCATTTCAAGAAGTCAATGGATATTGGAAATGGACATGGCGGTATTGTGAGTCAGTTGAAGTATGATAATGAAATGAAGCTTACAGATGAGTATTGGGTCAATTACCAGAAAGGCAAAGGAAGTTAAGAGTTCCAAAAGTATATGGAAGATCTGATAGACATGCAGAATCATGTGCTTCCGTATCTGCAGAGTTTTTGCAATCTGGAGGAAAAAGGTGTGAAGGAGAGACGAGAACAGCAGATAGCAGAAAGATATGAAGGAAGAGCAGATGAGAGGGTAACAAGTACCGAAGCGAATGCAGTTGTTAAGGATGTAGGAAAAACAGATAGAAAACCGGCACAGCAGAAGCAGGCGGTAGATGGAAAAGATAAGAAATTATCCATTCATGAACGGCTTGAGATTAATAAGAGGATTATTCAAGAAAAGCAGGGAAAAGACAAGCCAGAGAGAGGGGCTGATCGGGGTGTGAGATAGGTAAAAGTTAAGACTGGAAGTTACTGATGTAGGTGGCTTCTGGTCTTTTTTGCGTGAGCAGTTACTGTGAAAGAAAAGTAACAAACTTCCATGTGTAAGGCATTGGATGTAAATTGACTTTGTTCGCACTTGGGATTATAATTTAAAATAGAAATATAATTGATCGTGAACTTACTATAATATGGAGATGAAGGCATGGAATATCTTTCAATCAGTCAAACAGCTGAAAAATGGGGGCTGTCGAAACGACGAGTGCAGGTCCTTTGCTCTGAAAATAGAATTCCAGGAGTAATGCGTGTCGGCAGTTATTGGGCAATTCCAGCAGATGCTGAGAAGCCAAAGGATGCAAGAATCCGTAGTGGAAAATATGTAAAGAACACAAAAAGCAAATAAAAGCTACAATGATTAAAAGTGGGAATAGTAGCAGAATATACTTATCAACTTCCGATAATATTTGTTATCAGGAACTATCTACAGAAGAGGGAGGCTGTATTCATGACGATAATATCAAAAAAGCAGATGTCCGAAGAAGATATAAAGCTTCAATATATTACACCAGCGATTACGGCAAAATGGGATATCAAGAAAATAACAATGGAAACCCATATAACAGATGGAAAAATCAATCTGAAGGGAAATTTTGTTACCAGAGAAAAGCCGAAACGTGCAGATTATGTTCTATATTTGAATTCTAACAATCCGATTGCGATTGTAGAAGCAAAAGACAATAAACATAGTATTTCACATGGTTTACAGCAGGCGATGGCCTATGCCAGTATGTTGGATATTCCGTTTGCTTATAGTTCAAATGGAGACGGATTTTTTGAACATGATTTTCTGACTGGGAAAGAGCGTGAATTAAATCTTGATGAATTTCCAACAGAAGAAGAGCTATATTGCAGATACAAAAATGGAGCAAATAATGGAGAAGGTCTGTCAGAAAATCAGGAAAAAATGATTCAACAGCCATATTATAGTAGCCAGAAGACATATCCGCCTCGTTATTATCAACGTATTGCAATTAATCGAACAGTAGATGCAATTTCCAGGGGCAAAGATCGCCTGCTTTTAGTTATGGCAACTGGAACTGGAAAAACATATACAGCGTTTCAAATAGTATACAGGTTATTAAAAAGTGGTATGAAAAGCAAAATACTTTATCTTGCTGACCGTAATAATCTCGTGGATCAGTCTATTCAACAGGACTTTGCACCATTAGAAAAAGTAATACATAAAGTTAATTTTTCAAAGGATGATCCGAGTACGATTACGTCATATCAGGTTTATTTTTCATTGTATCAACAGTTGGCAGGTGGAAATGATGACCAGGAAGAGGATATTAATAATACAATTCTTAAACTGAAACAGTTATTTAGACCTGATTTTTTTGATTTGATCATCGTAGACGAGTGTCATAGAGGTTCAGCCAAAAAAGAAAGCAACTGGAGGAAAATTCTGGAATATTTTGCATCAGCAACACAGATCGGTATGACTGCTACACCAAAAGAAACAAAATACATATCCAACATTGATTATTTTGGTGAACCGATTTACACATATAGCTTAAAAGAAGGCATAGAGGATGGATTCCTTGCTCCATTTAAGGTAATCAATGTTATGACAGATATTGGAGAAGGGTGGAGACCTCGTAAAGGACAATGTGATATTTACGGAAATGAAATTGAAGATCGAATTTATACCAATAGTGATTATGATTACAATATTATTATAGAAGACCGTATTCAACAGGTTGCAGCAGAAATTACAAATTATCTAAAAAGCACAGATCGTATGGCAAAAACAATTGTATTTTGTGCGACAGAAGATGCGGCAGAAAGAATGAGGGTAGCATTAGTAAATCAGAATTCGGATATGGTACAAAAAAATCCTGATTATGTAGTTCGGATTACCGGCAGTGATACATATGGAAAAAGCAAGTTAGACTATTTTATATCCGTCAGAGAAAAATACCCGGTAATTGCCACAACTTCAAAATTATTATCCACAGGATCAGATTGCAAAATGACAAAATTGATTGTGCTGGATGAAATGATCGGTTCCATGACAGAGTTTAAGCAAATTATAGGTCGTGGAACACGTTTACGGGAAAAAGAAGGAAAAACACATTTTGTTGTTATGGATTTTCGAAATGTCAGTAGATTATTTGCCGATCCAGATTGGGATGGTCCAATTGAGATGGACGAGGATTTTAATCCTAAGTCCGGGTCGGGAAAAAATACTAAACCACCTGTAGGACCAGGTCCCGATCCTGTAGATCCAAAGCAGCCGAAGCCAATTGTGAATCGGGATGGATGTCAGGTGAAAATTGTCTATAAGACTGTATCCGTTTATGACGCAAATGGAAAATTGCTTCGTCAAGAAAGCATTATCGACTACACGAAGGAGAATATTCTGGGTGCATATGCTTCTTTGGATAATTTTATTCGAAAATGGTCGGCAGAAGAAAAGAAAGAAAAAATTAGGGGACTTTTGCGTGAACAGGGGATTGATCTTGAAACATTGAAGGAAGATCAGGGAATGTCAGATGTTGATGATTTTGATTTTATATGTCATGTTGCATTTGATAAGAAACCATTGACACGCAAAGAACGTGCTGAAAATGTTAAGAAAAGAGATTTCCTGAATAAATATAGTGGTGCTGCCAGGGAAGTATTAGAGGCATTATTGGATAAATATATGAATACGGGAATATATGAAATAGAAAAGACAGAAATATTGAAACTGGATCCTTTTATGAGAATGGGAAAGCCACAGAAGATAGCTTCTTATTTTGGCGGTAAGGATGGATATTTGAAAGCAGTGAAAGAACTGGAAAATGCAATTTATGATGGAGGAGCAGCATAAGAATGGGAAATATGTCAAATTTTGTAAAAAGAGTAAGAGATATCATGCGTAATGATGCGGGTATCAATGGTGATGCACAGCGTATTGAGCAGATAGCATGGATGCTCTTTTTGAAAGTATATGATGCAAAAGAACAGGATTGGGAATGGGATGAAGAAGACTATCAGTCCATTATTCCAGAAAAATGTCGCTGGAGGAACTGGGGACATGATGAAGATGGAAAAGGAATGACAGGAGACATTCTCTTGGATTTTATAAATAATACATTGTTTCCAACGTTGAAAAATCTTCCGGTCAATGCAGATACTCCAATAAAAAAGGCTATTGTCCAGACAACATTTTCTGATGCGAATAACTATATGAAAGATGGTGTTCTTCTCCGTCAGGTTATTGGTATAATTGATGAGTTGGATTTGACAGATTATGAAGAAAGTCATGCTTTTGGAGAAATTTATGAAACAATCTTGAAAGAATTACAGAGTGCAGGATCTTCAGGAGAATTTTACACACCTCGTGCAGTGACAGATTTTATGGCACAGATGATAAAACCACAGATAGGCGAAAAAATGGCAGATTTTGCTTGTGGTACAGGTGGATTTATCACAAGCTGGTTAAAAGAGCTAAAGAAAAAGGTTAAGACAACCGAGGACGAAGAAATGTATGCAAACTCTATATATGGAATTGAAAAGAAGCAATTTCCATATATGCTTTGTATTACCAATATGTTATTACATGATTTAGATGTTCCTCAGGTTTTTCATGACAACACATTGTTGAGAGATGTTCTTGATTACACAGAGGATGATCAGGTGGATGTTATTCTTATGAATCCTCCCTATGGAGGCTCAGAGAAAACAGAAGTCAAAAATCATTTTCCATCCGATCTTGCGAGCAGTGAGACGGCAGATCTTTTTATGTCAGTTATCATGTATCGTTTGAAAGAAAAAGGTAGAGCAGCGGTAATCCTGCCAGATGGATTTTTATTTGGAACAGATAATGCAAAAGTAGCCATTAAAACAAAACTGTTTTTTGAGTTTAATGTACACACAATTGTCCGTATGCCTGGAAGTGTTTTTTCTCCGTATACGTCAATCACAACCAATATTTTGTTCTTTGATAGAAATGGTACTACAAAAGAAACTTGGTTTTACCGCCTGGATATGCCAGAAGGATACAAGCATTTCAGTAAGACAAAACCTATGAAACTAGAGCATTTTGCACCAGCAGTTGAGTGGTGGGAAAATCGCCAGGAAATACAGGAAGAGGGATTTGATAAGGCAAAGAAATACAGCATTGATGAAATCAAAGAGAAGAACTATAACATAGATCTTTGCGGATATCCTCATGAGGAAGAAGAAATTTTACCACCAAAGGAATTAATTCAGCAGTATCAGGAAAAAAGAGCCAGTTTAAATGCTGATATTGATAGAATTCTGGCGCAGATAACTGATATTTTGGGAATAAATCTGGAGGAGAGCTAATGACTGGACAGCAATTAAAAAATTCAATATTACAAATGGCCGTGCAGGGAAAACTGGTTCCGCAGGATCCGAATGATGAGCCAGCATCTGTTCTCTTGGCGCGTATTAGAGCCGAGAAAGAACAATTGATAAAAGAAGGAAAAATCAAGAAAGAAAAGAATCCTTCTATAATCTTCCGAGGAGCCGATAATTTGCCTTATGAGAAGGTTGGAAAAAACGAGCCAGTGTGCATTGCAGACGAGATTCCGTTTAACATTCCCGATACTTGGGAATGGGTTCGATTAGGAGAAATTTATCAGCACAATACCGGTAAAGCTTTGAATGCGTCTAATCGTTCTGGCGAGTTACTCACATACATTACTACGTCCAATCTTTACTGGAACAGGTTTGAAATTGATTCTCTACGAGAAATGTATTTTTCCGAATCGGAAATTGAGAAATGCACTGCGACCAAGGGTGATCTGCTTGTTTGTGAGGGTGGAGATATTGGGCGAGCCGCAATCTGGCCGTATGACACAGATATTAGGATACAAAACCATATCCACAGGCTGCGTCCTTATTCTGAAATATGTACCGAATACTATTACTACATCTTTTTCTTTTACAAGCACGCAGGATGGATTGGCGGAAAAGGTATTGGCATCCAGGGACTGTCTGCAAACGCTTTACATGCCTTGTTATTCCCACTACCCCCGCTATCTGAACAGTACCGAATTGTTACCAAGATAAAAGAGTTCGAGCCTTTATTGGACAAATATGCACAGGCAGAAAAAAGACTAAATAACCTCAATACTCAGTTTCCAGATCTGCTTAAAAAGTCTATCTTGCAGGAAGCAGTTCAGGGAAAACTTGTTCCCCAAGACCCTACCGACGAACCTGCTTCCATCCTTCTGGAGCGTATTCGTGCTGAGAAAGAACAGCTGATTAAGGCTGGCAAAATCAAGCGTGACAAGCACGAATCTGTCATTTTCAGAAGGGATAATTCTCATTATGAAAAGCGAGGCTCTGAGGAGATCTGCATTGATGAAGAAATTCCGTTTGACTTGCCAGAAAACTGGCAGTGGGTAAGGTTTTCTAATATTGCCATTTTTGAAAATGGTGATAGAAGTAGCAAATATCCCGTCGAGTCAGATTATGTTTCTGATGGTGTTCCCTTCTTTGGTGCCAAGGACATGGGCGAAAAGTATATGGACTTTGACGCTGTCAGGTTTATAAGTGAAGAGAAGTTCAAGCAGCTTGGTAATGGCAAATTAAAAGATGGCGATCTTATATGCCTGCTTCGTGGAAGTGTAGGAAAGACGCGGATATTTAAGGAAACACAAAAATATACCACGGGATTCATATGTGCCCAAATGTTGATTATCCGTTGTCTCAGCCTAGAAATGCTTGATTATGTTTATACAGTAATAAATGCTCCTTATTATCAGACAATGGTCGAGGCAAAAATTACAGGCACGGCGGTACGGCAACTTCCAGCAAAAGAGGTCGCAAATTTGCTTATACCTATCCCACCAGCAGCCGAACAGAAAAGGATCCTGAAAACTATAACAAGTGCTTTGTTGCCACTTAAAACTTTGTAAAGTTCTCATTATGAGAAGTTAGACGGAATCGAGCGCTGTATTGATGATGAACTGCCATTTGAGATACCGGAAAGCTGGAAATGGGTACGGTTAGGATCAGTATTTCAGCATAATACAGGAAAGGCGCTCAACGCGGCAAACCGTTCCGGTAAGAAGAAACCATATATTACAACTTCCAACCTTTACTGGGGCAGATTTGAACTTGATAAACTGAAAGAGATGTTCTTCACCGAAGCGGAAATTGAAAGGTGTACTGCAACGAAAGGAGATCTTTTGGTCTGTGAAGGCGGTGATATTGGCAGGGCTGCAATTTGGCCGTATGATTATGACATTTGCATTCAGAATCACATCCACCGTCTCAGAGCCTATGCTCCAGTTTGTACAAAGTTCTTCTATTACTTGTTCTACCTTTATAAAAACGCAGGCTGGATTGGAGGCAAGGGTATTGGTATTCAAGGACTTTCCTCGAACGCAATTCATTTACTGCTTTTTCCGCTTCCGCCGCTAGCTGAACAAGAGAAAATCGTAGAAGAAATAGAGAAAGTTTTTCCCGTGGTTTCAGGTTTATAACGCAGTCAAGGCATACGTTCATTTTCAGAGCGTATGCCTTGTGTTTTACCAGTCGATCACGTTATCCACAATCGTCCGCTGTTCCGTGGCCGTCTTGCGGAGATAGATGCGCGTGGTCTCGATGCTTTCATGCCCCATGAGATCGGCAAGAAAAGCAATATCGTTGCAGCGCTCCAGAAAGCTCTTTGCGAAACGGTGCCGGAAAGAGTGCGGGTAGACCACAGCCGGGTCGATGTTATAGCGCACGGCAAGCTTCTTGAGCTGACCGGAGATGCCCCTGGTCGTAATCCGATCCCCGTACTTGTTCAAAAAAATGAAGCCGCTTTCCTGTTTCTTTTCTGCCAACCAGGAAATGGCTTCATCCTGCAATGCCTTGGGAATGTAAATCCGCCGGAGCTTGCCACCCTTGGAGTAGAGGTCAATGTGTCCGAGGCGAACGTGTTCGACCTTGATCTGAATCAGTTCGCTCACTCTGGCACCCGTTGCCGCAAGGAAGCGGATCACAAAATACCAGAACATTTCGCCATCGCGCTTAAGGCAATTCTTGAAGTAGGTGTAATCAGCCTCGCTGATCACATTTTCCAAAAATGCTTTCTGCTGCACTCTCACAAAGGGCAGCTTCCATTCTGCTTTCCCGATGCTCTCAAGATAGCAGTTCATGGCGCGGAGCCGGAGGTTGACCGTCTTGGGGCTGTAGCTCTCGATCAGCCAGACCTTGTAGGCTTTCAGGTTCCGCTGTGTGACTTTGTCGTATTGCTCCTGATACTGCTTGACTGCGAACAGGTACGAAGCCACCGTGTTTTCCGAGAGGTTCGATTCTCTCAGATGTCTTTCAAATTTTTCTGTCATGGTGAAAGACCTCCTTTCACCACGATTATACAGAAGCGAAGTTACAAAGCTTTGATTATGGGAAAGGCTTCATCCACTTTGGCCACAATGCGCAATTGTTCGTTAAGTGGCGGGAGTGGAATCCAGACCATATTAATATTGGCTACTGCTAAACCAGGTTGAGCTGTAGCTGTAGCATACTGATTCAAATTCAATGCTTCAAGGAACAGACATGCCCACGAAATATCTGTGCCGCCAAAAGTATCAACACAAACCGCGTGTTCTGTGGCATAGAAATCACCGGTTGCCCGATTGATATTACCGCAGAGTGTGCCTTGCCGTCCTATAATAGGGTAATCTCCGTGATGATTGGCCTCAGAAACGTACCCGCGAACGCCATTGCCACCATAGCATTTTACTGAACCTGCAAATTCGATTTCTTTTATAGCAGCGGAAGAAATATTTTTGCCTGCCTGTAAAGAAAACAATGTCCCTATGCGGCACCACTCCCAGCTTTCCGGTATCTCAAACGGCAATTCATCGTCGATGCAGCGCTCGATTCCGTCTAACTTCTCATAATGAGAATTATCCCTTCTGAAAATGACAGATTCGTGCTTGTCACGCTTGATTTTGCCAGCCTTAATCAGCTGTTCTTTCTCAGCACGAATACGCTCCAGAAGGATGGAAGCGGGTTCATCAGCAGGATCTTGGGGAACAAGTTTTCCTCGAACTGCTTCCTGTAAGATAGATTTCTTTAGTCTGTTAGGAAAAGCATTATTTAGGGATTCTGATTCAGAGTATGAAGTTCTGTATGTATCAACATAAGGCAATACTTCTTTGATTTTTTCTACAATTCTTTTTTGCTCCGCTTCAGGAGGAACCGGTATAAGTGCCTGATATAGTTTATTATCGTTGATCGCAGGATAAGCAACTCCCTTGGCATTGTCTGTGTCATTTGCATACGCATCAAAGTCTGGTGACATTAGATAATAAAACAGGAACTCATTGTAAAATCCAGTATGACAAGTGAGGGCAGCGAAGCCCGTACTGGCAATAGGTTGATGGCTAAAGGGACGGTCAACAATACACATATTATGCAGATATGGACGCACAGTAGAGTAAAGAATATCACCTATATCGACAATTTTTCTTGCCCTTGAGGGTACCTTATCTATAGCAATTATATTTTCTGCATCACTTAGTTTCTGATGTTTATTATCAATAGATCCGATATCTATATAACAGAAATCATTTGCCGGTGCCATTTGCCCTCTGTTGTAAACGATTTTGCTCAGTCGTACCCATTCCCATGTATCAGGAATATCAAATGGCACTTCATCCGCAATACATACCGGCTCATTCTTTCCAATCTTCTCATAAGGCAAATTATAAGAACAGCGTTTAGAGTGAACGAATAGCCTTTAGAAGAGGATGTCATTTTCTGCGAGACATGATATACTGTAAAGCAAAGAGTAATGAAGATATAACAGAAAATCAGACAGGAGGATTTCTCATGGAACACTTGCGGTGTGTTGTGGAGCGAATCACATACCAGAATGCAGAAAATGGGTATTCGGTGCTAAAGGTTGCAGTCAAGAACCAGAGTGAGCTTGTAACCGTAGTGGGAACTATGCCGGATACGCATGTTGGTTCCGTGCTGTCTTTGGAAGGTTTCTGGAAAACGGATGCGAAATACGGCAGGCAGTTTTCTGTGGAAAAATTTGAGGAAACACTGCCAGCAACGGCATATGGAATTGAAAAATATCTCGGTTCCGGTCTGGTAAAAGGAGTGGGACCGAAGTTTGCACAGCGGATTGTGCAGAAATTTGGCAAAGATACGCTGGATATTATTGAAGAAGAGCCGGACAGGCTTCTGGAGATTAACGGTATTGGACAGGTTCGTGTGGACCGGATTAAGAAAAGCTGGGTGGAGCAGAAAGAGATAAAAAACATCATGCTTTTTCTCCAGAGCCATGAGGTGAGCACCGCCCATGCCACAAAGATTTTTAAAACCTATGGAAATGACAGCATCAATGTGGTAAAAGATAATCCGTACAGACTGGCAGATGATATATGGGGAATCGGGTTTAAGACGGCAGATACCATAGCGGAAAAACTGGGAATTGAAAAGAATCGTTTTATCCGGCTGCGCAGCGGCATTTTGTACACCTTGAATAAACTGGCGGAAAGCGGTCATTGCTATGCACAGCGGGAACAATTGATTGATACTGCGGCAAAACTTCTTGAAGTGGAATGTCCGGAGCTGGAAATGACTTTGGATGAAATGCTTCGGACGCAGGATGTCATCCGGGATGAAGAGGCGATTTATCTGCCGCCCTTTTATTTTTCAGAAACAGGCTGTGCCAAACGGCTACTTCTTTTGATGGAGGCAGAACGAAAAGCGGCTGTGGATGCGGAAGCCATAGTGAAAAAAATCATAGCAGACTCTGCTATTTCTTATGATGAAATACAGCAGGAAGCAATCCGTACAGCTGTATTATCGAAAGTGATGGTACTGACCGGAGGACCGGGAACTGGAAAGACAACAACCACACTGGGAATTATTCAGGCATACAAAGCGGCTGGCTGTGAGATTATCCTGGCTGCACCGACCGGAAGGGCGGCAAAGAGAATGTCGGAGGCAACCGGAATGGAGGCAAAGACCATTCACCGGCTTTTGGAATACAAACCTCCGGAGGGGTATCAGAAAAACGAGGAAAAGCCATTGGAAGGGGATGTGCTGATTCTTGATGAATGCTCCATGATTGATATTATGCTCATGTATCATCTCCTGAAGGCAATCCCGGAGCATATGACGCTGATTATGGTGGGAGACACGGATCAGCTTCCCAGTGTAGGTGCAGGAAATGTGCTGAAAGACATGATTTCTTCCGGGAAAGTTCCGGTGGTACGCCTGACAAGAATCTTCCGACAGGCACAGGGAAGCCGGATTATTATGAATGCACACCGGATCAATAAAGGCGAAGGGATAGACATGCGGGGCGGAAAAGATTCGGATTTCTTTTTTGCCGGGAAGGAAACAAATGAAGATGTCGTAGATACAGTTGTCCGGTATTGTACGGAGAACCTTCCGAGATACTATCATGTGGATGCCCTTTCTGATATTCAGGTGCTGACGCCGATGCAGAGGGGAATCTGCGGTGCGGCCAATCTCAATCAGGTACTGCAGGAGGCCATGAATCCGTCAACAGTTTTCCTGCGCAGGGGCGGAACACAGTACCGGATCCGGGATAAGGTCATGCAGATACGCAATGATTATGACAAAGAGGTTTTTAACGGGGATATTGGCGTGATCACCCATGTGGACATGGAAGAACGGGAACTGACGGTTGATTATGACGGCAGGGAGGTTGTGTACGATGTCAGTGAACTGGACGAACTGACGCTTGCCTATGCAACGACGATCCATAAGGCACAGGGTTCGGAATATTCCATCGTGGTGATGCCCTTTACTATGAGCCATTTTGTGATGCTGCAGAGAAATCTTCTCTATACTGGTGTAACCAGAGCAAAAAAGATTCTGGTGCTGGTCGGGGAGAAAAAGGCAGTTTATTATGCCATCAAAAATGAAACGACAGCAGCCAGGAATACGAAGCTGGCACAGCGGCTGACGGAAGGCACAGTGTCATTGACAGAGAAGCAGAAGAAAGATGCTGCCGGAAATGAAAACAAAGCGGCAAAGCCAGAAAAGGTAAAAATGATAACCTATAAAGGCGGAATGCAGCCTGCAATGGTAAGGGAAGAGCCTGCTGTTTATGGAGGAGATATTTTTCAGCGGCTTTCCCAGTCAAGGTTTAGAAGCGGATTTTCTTTGAAAGCCAATGACAGGGCATATATAAGGGAAAAAGGAATGGATATGGTGAAACGTCATGCGGCAGACTTTGTAAGACAGAGACTTGCTCCGGCAGAACCCGTGAATGACGGGAAACAGACACCGATGCGGGGACATCCGGTGTTTGTGGCACAGCACGCAACGGCTACCTGTTGCAGAGGATGTCTTGAAAAATGGCATCAGATTCCAAAAGGGACAGAGCTTACCGACGGGCAGCAGGAGTATGTAGTGGAAGTGATTATGAAATGGATTCAAAGACAAATGGAGCGATAGGCAGAGAAGCGTATCGGAAGTGAGGTGTACGGATGTTTAAGAAAAAGAAGGAACAGAAAAAGTCATATGATAAAGAGAATTATCGTCCGGTACTGCGCTGCAGCATTTGTACCGGAGAACAGGTGGCAGGCTTTCAAAATATCCATACAGGCAAATTTACGGAAATTACATGGATACGAGACAGTAAAGAACTGGATGAATTTATGGAGATGTATGACATAAGCACAATAACAAAGGAATATTAGAGGATGATAACATGGCAACAGACAGAAGCGAAGAACTGATGCGGGCATTACAGGAAAAAGGGTATCCGGATGATTTCTGTAAAGAGCTTGCATACAGGCAGCTAAACACAGATTATACGGCAACAAGGATGCTGGGGTATCTGTACCGGCATTCGGAGGCGTCTCGAATAGAGGATGTTGTGGATGAGATGCTTGCGATCTTATATGACAGAAATGCCTTGATACAGAAGCATGAAGCGGAGCAGGCACAGGCGAAGATAAGCGAAATCTACAGATATGGGTTAAATGAACAGGAAACAAATGAGTAAGGGGGCAGGTGCTGCCGGGAAAGTGAGGGTGAAGTATATGCATATCAAAGTGTTAAAGGGTGATATTACAAAACTGGGAGTGGATGCGATTGTAAACGCTGCAAATGAGTCTTTGCTTGGAGGCGGCGGAGTAGACGGGGCAATCCATCGGGCCGCAGGAAAAGAGCTTCTGGAAGAATGCAGGAAACTTCATGGCTGTCTGACTGGTGAAGCAAAGCTGACAAGGGGATATCATCTTCCGGCAAGGTATGTGATCCATACAGTAGGACCAATCTGGTATGGTGGGAAAAGGGGAGAGAAAGAACTGCTGAAAAGCTGTTATGAAAATTCACTCAGGATTGCACTGGATAAGAAGCTTCACTCGATTGCATTCCCTGCGATTTCTACCGGAATATATGGATATCCGAAAGAACAGGCTGCTGAAACAGCGGTTAATACCATACTTGATTATACTGCTGGTAAAGTACCGGAAGATTTTGAAGTGTGGCTTGTTGCGTTTGATTCCCAGACAGAGAAGCTGTATCAGCAGGCTATAGCAAAGCATATATAATGAAAGCAGGAATGAAATATGGATATTGCAAGACTTAAAAAACAATCGCTGCCGGATATTTATATCCGCAATAATAGAAAATGTTATCTTGATCCTGTTCGGGAAAAACTGATTTATATTACACCAGAAGAAACAGTACGTCAAAAGGTAATCGCATATCTGATTCAAGAACTGCACGTACCGCAGAATATGATTGTGGTTGAGGAACCTCTTTCACACTATCAGATACAGACAAAGCGCAGGGCAGATATCGTTATTCACAAATATAACGGGGAATTATGTGCATTACAGCCGCTGGCAGTCATAGAGTGCAAAGCGCCGGAAGTTCTTCTTGGGGATAAGGCAGTAGAACAGATGACGGATTATTCAAATATGGTTGGCAGTGAATATAGTGTCCTGACGAATGGAGAAGAATGCTTCGCATATTATTACAACTGCTCGGAACAGAAGTACGTTCGTATCAATGGACTTCCGCCGTATGAAGATATGCTGGGAGCTAAATATGATTCCCTGCCATCGGAACCTGTGCCGGAACGAATACCTTTTTCTCAGATTTTGGATAAACTTGATGTTTATGCTGGATATGATATTGGGGCAAACTCTTCTCCTGAACTGCAGGCGGTAGCAGTTAATCTTCTGGAGTGTTATCTGGATACAGATTATCAAATGCCGACAGGCAAATATAAAACATTCAGGCTTATTGAGGACTTCGGCGTTCGGCTGCTGGAATATGGTAATGCTTCCGGCGGAGTACATAGCGGCCCATACAGATCATTTTTAATAGATTATCAGGGAAGTACGGAGTTTGTATCCATTGGCGTAGCTCCCTATGTGACATGGGCACACCAGGATGTACAGAAAACGGTAATCAATGTGGCCGTTGATGATGAAAAGAGTGCACACCATTCTTTACAGCTTGTATTGGATGATAATCTGATCATCAATGGAAAAAAGTGTATTTTCAGACATCATGGACGCATTGGCGTAGGAAATATTGGAAGTGGAAAAGTTGAGGAACTGAAAAATTTTTTACGGGAGCAGTATCCTGATATTGTCAGAGAAAATAGAATTGTACTTGGAAGTTTAGAGAACAGTGACCTATGGAATCTAAATCAGCCGGAGGTTATCCGTTTGACAGAGAATCTTATTTCATATGCCCTAATAAGGGATGAATATCGGAAATGTTTAAAGAAAAGAAAGATGGAATGATAATATTAGTAGATGCGGATGCCTGCCCAGTTGTCATAATCACGGAAAAAATTGCCCGGAAACATCAGATTCCGGTTGTTCTCTTATGTGATACGAACCATGTACTTCGTTCTGAATACAGTGGAGTGAAAATCATTGGTGCAGGAGCTGATGCTGTGGATTTTGCATTGGTTAATCTCTGTAAAGAAGGAGATATTGTGGTCACACAGGATTATGGTGTGGCAGCAATGACTCTTGGAAAAGGTGCATATGCCATCCACCAGAGCGGGAAATCCTGATTTCGTTTGTCAGAAGTCTCAAGAAATAGGACAGTTCAGAGAATAAGTGCTGAACTGTTTTTTGGGGGGAGGAAAACAGATATGCGGAAGTGGGGATTTATTATAACATTGGGTTTATGTATTACGATAGCAGGATGCGGAGTACAGCCGACAGAAGCAAAGAATTTAAAGAAGCAGACCCAAAAATTAACTATCAAGTCAGAGGTCAGTCAGGCAGAATGTTGTATCTGCGGAGATAACGAAAGAAGCCTGATGCCATATTACCGGAAAATGGATTCTGTAGGGATTGTTTGTCTGAATACAATGAATATTTCGAATACGGATGTCAGGATATACGATGATGACGGTACGGAATTACTGCAAAATGACAGCATGAACCAGACAATCACTTCCCACGGAGAAGATGAATGCAGCTTCTGGATCAGCGGAATGCCAAACCGGGGCATTACGGAAGTCAGGGTGGATTATGGAAAATTATCAAAGCCGGATTGGAAGAGAATAAAGACATTCTTGTGTCAAAACTGTTTGAACAAAGTGCTTGATATGTATCAGGAAGAAATGGAATGGAATGAAGAAGAGGCACGTTTCCCGGAAGTGTGTCTGGTTGACTTCACAGACAACGAATTATATTCACTTGGGAAGGCGTATGGTGGTTATAGCATCCGGGATTATTATGTACGGATTGAGCATGGGGAACAGAGTGATGAGATATTGATTTTCTATGCACCGGAACGCTGCCAGTAACCGGGAAATTCGACAAATAAGCGGATGTTTTTTGTGTAAAAGTGTGCTATCATGAACATATTGGAGAATTATGCAGATTGCATAAAATGTGTGTACTTCGAGTGATGGAGATACTAAATGGCAAAGAAAAAGAAGCAAAGCAAAGAAGAACGAAAACGGATACGGCTTCAAAAAGGAAAACAGTGGCTGATTACCTATCAGGGCACGCCGAAACATATGGCGAAGCATTACAGGGAACGTTTCCATGTGGATGTCCTGACGGCGGTCAGGGACTTGCAGGAGCTGGGAGTAAATTATACGCAGGAGCAGCTGGACAATATAAAGCGTTCCGAAGAGGAAAGGCTGCGTCAGAAGCGCTTGAAAAAAGAGAAGAAACGGCAGGAAGAAATGCTGCTGAGCTATGATTTCTGCGATGACAGATTTGCATTCATAGCCGGTTATACTTCCGGCGGTGCAGCATACGGAACTACATGGGAAGAGATGGGAATTGATCCGGAACTGCCGTTTGAAGAGAAAGTAAGTCTATTGGAATCAGGGAATGTTATGCAGCCCAATGATGAAGTTGATGATTTTGAGAACCGGATGACGGGTGATGAATTGAAAATTAAAGTTCTTCCGGACAAGTTCAGTGTGTGCAAAGTGGTGGATTATTCAAAGGTAGATCTGGATGCAGACTATTGTTTTATCGGAAAGACTGACGAAGAAAAATCGCTGGTATGTCTGACAGGAGATGTGCCGGATAATACAACAGAACGTAGTGATGGCTGGAGGGCGTTCCGTATTGAAGGCATTTTGATTTTTCATTGATTGGGATACTGGCAGGAATTACAGGAGTATTGGCAGATTATGAAATTGGCGTGTTCGCCGTTTCCACCTACAATACAGATTACATACTTGTAAAAGAAAAGGATTATAAGCAGGCGGTCAATGCATTGTCTAATGAAGCATATCAAATAACTGAATGAGAAAGAAGAGGTAATGATTATGAGCAGAAAACTTGTCGCATATTTTTCAGCTACCGGTACAACAGCAAGAGTGGCAGAGAAATTGTCTGATGCAATCGGAGCAGATTTATTTGAGATTGCTCCTGAAGTTCCATACACAAAAGAAGACTTAGACTGGATGAATAAGGAGTCCAGAAGCAGTATTGAGATGCGTGATGAGAAATCCCGTCCGGAGATTGCTGTAAAGAGAGATAATATGGCAGAGTACGATGTTATTTTTGTGGGATTTCCGATATGGTGGTATGTGGCACCAACGATTATCAATACATTTCTGGAAAGCTATGACCTGACTGGAAAGACAGTTATTCCGTTTGCAACTTCTGGAGGAAGTGGTATGGGAAAGACAAATGAGAAGCTGTCTGTCAGCTGCAAGGGTGGAAAACTGCTGGAAGGGAAAGTATTCAAAGAGAATGTTGGAAGTACAGAACTTCTGGAATGGGCAACACAGATAATTGATTAAAGTTGCGATGCAGGAAACTATGGAATCATCCATAGTTCCCTTGCCGCACATAATCATGTCAAAAAAATTATAATTCAGAGCTGTGAGAAAAAGTAGGGATATCTTTTCCGTTGCTTCCAATTTCCGAAAGGTAGTGAAGAAAAACGGATATTTAAAAAAGTTGCTGGAAAATAGTGAAGACATGAAATAAAGGGGAACCTTAATAGTTCCCCTCAAGCAAATCCTTTAATGAAATATGAAAAAAGAAATCATGGACCATGGTATCATACTTTTGCCACAGCGGAAGTGTGATGCACTGGTCTTTTCTGTTGCATTCTTCTGCATTTGGCAGATTGCATGCAACAGAAATCAATGGGCCGTCCGTCAACTCGATGATTTCGCCAACCATATATTCTTCCGGTTTTTTTGTCAGCATATAACCGTCGCCCTTGAAACGAAGACCTTTCAGAAATTGAGCCTTCACAAGGTTTTTTAAAATAATCTCCGGGTATTTTTCAGAAACATCCTGTCTCTGAGCAATAGTGCGGCTGTAAAAATCCAGACAAGGGATTTTTGCGGCCAAAAATAAATTTCATCTTTCATAGAAAAAAGGATCCCTCGCAAGGTAGAAGGCTAACAAGCCTTGTCCTTGCTGGGATCCTTTCAATTACTACTGGGGATGCCGGAATTTGCTATTAACCGACAGACAATCATGAGAAAATCTCACCACAATAAATGAAAACTGGATACTAGC
>OBKG01000457.1_pt1 | contig 17229 bp, 16 predicted proteins | sample 1519741 | NCBI WGS metagenome assembly OBKG01 (sample SAMN00265072, study PRJEB22529) | human gut metagenome
GGCCCCCGGAACCCATCAGGTTCCGGGGGCCTTCCAATTATCAGGACTCTTCTGCGGGCGCGCCGGACTCTTCTGCGGGCGCGGGGGGAGCAGCAGGCTCCTCCTTGTTCTTGCCCAGGAAGCGGGGCAGCTCCATGCCCGCCATGTCGAACATCTCGTTCATGGGCGGAATGGACTTCATCAGGCCGGAGACAAAGCCCGCCGTGGCGGTCTTGCCATCCTTCTGCTCGCCGCCGTCCCAGACGGTGACCTTGTCGATCTTGATGCCCTTGACGGCGTCCACCTGGATGCGCATGAGCTCCTCCATCTTGTCGGCCAGCATCAGGCGCACGGCGTGGTCGGCGTCGCCGCCCGCGGCGGCCACGATCTGCCGCAGGCCGTCGGCCTGCTTGACCAGGATCTCCTGGGCGCCCTGGGCCTCGGCCTGCATCTTGGCCAGGATGGCGTCGGCCTCGCCCTTGGCGCGGCGGCGGATCTGCTCGGCCTCGGCCTCGGCCTCCAGCTCCCGGCGGCGCTTGTCGATCTCGGTCTTGACGATGACGTCGGCCTCCTGGGTGGCCTTCTCACGCTGGGCGCGGGCGGCCTCGGCCTTCTGCTCGGCGGCGTAGGCCTCCTCCAGGGCCTGGGCTGCGGCGATCTTCTCGGCGGCGGTGGCGATGCGGGTGGCCTCGGCCTCCTTCTCCCGGCGCTGGGCGTTGGACATGGCCACCTCCACCTTGGAGGAGTTCTCGCCCTGGATGGCGGAGGCGTCGGCCTGGGCCACCTGAATGCGCTGGTCGCGGCGGGCCTGGGCCTCGCCGATGGAGCCGTCGCGGTCCTTCTCGGCCACGTTCTTCTTGGCGTCGTTGATGGCCTTGGCGGCGGCCTCCTTGCCCAGGGCGTCAATGTAGCCGGACTCGTCGGAGATGTCGGTGACGTTGACGTTGATGAGGCGCAGGCCGATCTTCTTGAGCTCGCCCTCCACGTTGCGGGAGACGGCCTCCAGGAACTTATCCCGGTCGGTGTTGATCTCCTCGATGTCCATAGTGGCGATGACCAGGCGGAGCTGGCCGAAGATGATGTCCTTGGCCAGCTCCTGGATCTCCTGGAGCTTCAGGCCCAGCAGGCGCTCGGCGGCGTTCTGCATGACCCCCGGCTCGGTGGAGACGCCCACGGTGAAGCGGCTGGGGACGTTGATGCGGATGTTCTGGCGGGACAGGGCGTTTTCCAGATCCACCGAGATGGACATGGGGGTCAGATCCAGGAACTCATAGGACTGGATGACCGGCCAGATAAAGGCCGCGCCGCCGTGGATGCACTTGGCACTGCGGGTGGAGCCGTCCTTGTTGCTGCCCACCTTGCCGTAGATGACCATGACCTTGTCGGAGGGGCACTTCTTGTAGCGCTTGATCAGGAACAGCAGCAGGGAGAAGACGATGACGACGATGACGCAGGTAAGGATAAGTCCAAAGATGTTTGGCATAAGTTCCTCCTTATTCTGTCTCTTCTGATTCGGATGGAATGGGTTCCACCAGCAGGGCGCCGCGGCCGGCCAGACCGGTGACACGGACAGGGCTGCCGGTGGGGATGGGGGCGGGGGAGTCGGTGAGGGCCTCAAATTCCGTCAGCTGCTCCTGCACGGTGAGGGTGACCTTGCCGGGGGAGGAGCGGCCGGGGGGAACGGTGAGGTACACGGTGCCTGTCCGCCCGAGGGCGTTGCGGAGATCCAGGGTGCCGTCGTACTGGAGGCGAAGGGCCTGGCGGACGGCCAGGGCGATGCCCACCATGCCGGCAAAGCCGATGGGGATGGCCAGGAAGACCGCCAGGAAACCGGGCAGGCCTACCTGGTGGAGCCACAGGCCGCCCCAGCCGAAGAGCACCAGGAAGGCCACCACGCCCCGCACGGTGAACAGGTGCAGGCCGGTGTCGGGGGTCTCCGGGTCCGCCGCGGCCTCGTGGAGCGGGCCGCCGTCGGCGTCTGGGCCGTCGAAGTCCGGCCCGTCCGCGTCCGGCACACCGGCGTCGCCGTCGCTGTCAAACGCGCCCCCCGCAAAGAGGAGAACGGTCTGAATCAGCAGGATCAGCGTGGCGGGTACGGCGATGTAGAGCAGAACGTGGTCCAGGGCAGAGAGGGATTGCCACCAGGCTGCCATGAATGGGTTCCTCCTTTCTCGAAATGGGGATGCGATCTATCATAAAACAGCGGTGGGATACTCCGCGTCCCTACCGCTGTCTTGGGACGCGTCAGGCCAGGGCCGCGAGGAGGGCCTCCGCCTCCTGCTTGAGCCGTCCGGCCAGATAGGCCGTCAGGATCACATGCAGGCAGCGGGCCACCCGGTCCCGGGCGCCCGGGACGCTCTCACGGTAGCTCTCCGCCGCTGTCTGGCACCAGCGGGCCGCCTCGTCCGGCCCGCTGGGAGGCTGATGCTCCACCAGGGCCGCCAGGCGTACAATATAGAGATACAACTGGAAATCGTCAATCAGATCGTCCGACTCGTCGTCCAGCTCCCCGTTGACATAGGAGAGCAGGGCGCAGATTTTGTCCAGCTGCATGGAATCCTTCAGCATATTGATCAGGACGATGCGGGAAAACTGGCGGCGGGAGTACCGCTTGCGCTCCGGCGGGGCCACAAAGCCCCGGCGGACCCAGTTCTGGATGACATAGGGCTCCAGCCCGGTCAGGCTGGCCACCTGGGAGAGCATCAGCCCCCCGGCCAAAAAGAGGGAGTTCAGCAGGGTCTCCGCCTCCTCCGGTCGGTTCCAGTCCACCGCAATGGTGGTTCCCGGCAGCGTCTTTGCCATATCATCCACTCCTTTTCTTACTTTGGCATGATTATACTAAATAATCATATGATTGTCAATAGGAATCGAACAATTATTTTAAAAAGGGCGGTCGGCTCCCTCCGGTGGCCCAAGAGGCTCCTGCTGGCAGAAGCAGCGCTGCATCAGCAGGAGCACGAAATAGAGTTCGTCCCCGGTATCTCTGGCATGGCGCAGTTCCCTGCGCAGTTCCTCCTCACTTTTCTCCGGCAAGGCGCGGCACATCCCGCGTACCAGCTCCATGTGCCGCACCGCCCACAGGATCGCCTCCTGCCGTCGGGCGGGCTGCTTCAGCAGCTCTTTGGCCAGAAATTCAATTTTTTCATCCCTTGATTCCATAGTAAACTCCTCCTTCAGTGGCCGTCAGCGCACAATTCCGTAATTGGACAGTGCATAATTTAGAATAATACTTTTTTAAAATATACGCAAGTGCGTATACGCTGGCGCGAAATAAAAGATAGTATTCTCGCTGAGGTGAGATACATCATGGCGGTTAAAAAGGCAGTGGTGGCCCGGTTTCGGGCGATCTGTGAGGAGAGGCACATCACACTGAATGAGCTGGCCAATCTGGCCGGTGTTACCCCATCTACGGTTTACAGTATGGTAGACGGGCGGAGAAAGGATGTCTCTATTATTACCATTAAAAAGCTGTGCGACGGATTGAATCTGACGCTGGGAGAGTTTTTCACAGCACCGGAGTTTGAACAGCTCGAGCAAGAGCTGGAGTAACCGAGACCGCAAAATCCCCGCAAAATCAGGAATGACCCCTTTACAAGGCGGGGAGAATATGATAAACTACTACAGCCTATGATTTACAGGCGGAATTTACCCCCGGCTTCGTCCCCTGGCTCTCACCGGCCGGTCACGCAGCCCAGGGCACATTGTATGAAAGGTGGAACCCAACCATGATCCGTAAGGACGAGAAGACGGCCGTGATCGAGGCCAACCGTACCCACGCCACTGACACCGGCTCCCCCGAGGTGCAGATCGCCATTCTGACCGCCCGCATCCAGGAGCTGACCGAGCACCTGAAGGTGCACATCCACGACAACCACAGCCGCCGCGGCCTGCTCAAGATGGTCGGTAAGCGCCGTAAGATGCTGGACTATCTGATGGCCAAGGACATCGAGCGCTACCGCGCCATTATCGCCAAGCTCGGCATCCGAAAGTAAGAAGAAGCGCGGAGGCGTGCGGAGCAGGACGACAGCGAAACACGCAGATGAAAAAACAGGTTGGCGGAACGCCAACGGCATTTTTCGCGGAGTGTTGAGCAGTTGTCCGTCGTGCAGCCGCCGCAGCGTGACAACAACGAATCAAGAGGGGTGGCGCGGACTCCGTGCCACCCCTTCTTCCCATCCGTCGGAGCTTGCTTTTTAGCAGTTGAACCTGGGCCCGGAGGGCCGGACCCGGCTTCAAGTGCTAAAAGGGATCGGGTTCTGATGTGTGGGAGACACCAATGAAAAGGAGGAATACCCGCATGTCAACCATTATCAAGCACAAGGAATTCACCAACCACAAGGTCTACAAGACCGAGGTGGCGGGCCGCCCCCTGACCATCGACGTGGGCAAGGTGGCCGAGCTGGCCACCGCTTCCGCCATGGTCACCTACGGCGAGACCACCGTGCTGGTGGCCGTCACCGTGTCCCCCCGCCCCCGGGACGGCGTGGACTTCTTCCCCCTCTCCGTGGACTTTGAGGAGAAGCTGTACGCCGTGGGCCGGATCCCCGGCTCCTTCATGCGCCGCGAGGGCCAGCCCTCCCTGCCCGCCGTGCTGGCCAGCCGCGTGATCGACCGCTCCATCCGCCCCCTGTTCCCCTACGACTTCCGCAACGACGTGGTGGTCACCGCCACCGTTATGAGCGTGGACCGGGACTGCTCTCCCGAGGTGACCGCCATGATCGGCGTGTCCGCCTGCCTGGCCTATTCCTGCATCCCCTGGGCCGGCCCCATCGGTTGCCTGGAGGTGGGCTATGTGGACGGCCAGATTGTCCTCAACCCCACCAACGAGCAGAAGCACGCCTCCCAGCTCGATCTGACCGTGGCCGCCACCGACAAGAAGGTGATCATGATTGAGGCCGGTGCCAAGGAGCTGCCCGACGACATCATGTACGACGCCATCGTGGCCGCCCACGAGGACATCAAGAAGCAGGTGGCCTTCATCAACCAGATCGTGGCCGAGATCGGCCGGGACAAGATGACCTACGACCACGCCGACTTCGACCAGGAGCTGTTCGGCAAGATCGTGGAGGCCACCATGGACGAGGCCCGCGCCGCCATGGACACCGACGACAAGAACGTGCGCGAGGAGCGGTGGAACAAGCTCATCGAGCACTGGCACGAGCTCTTCCTGGAGGACTATCCCGAGATGGACAAGTACCTGGAGGAGATCACCTACAAGTTCCAGAAGAAGATCGTCAAGGCCTGGCTGCTGGAGGGCCACCGGGTGGACGGCCGCGCCAAGAACGAGATCCGTCCCCTGGCCGCCGAGGTGGGCATGCTGCCCCGCGTCCACGGCTCCGGCCTGTTCACCCGCGGCCAGACCCAGGTGCTCTCCGTCTGCACCCTGAACACCCTCTCCGCCGCCCAGAAGCTGGACACCATCTGGGAGGAGGAGGAGAAGCGGTATATGCACCACTACAACTTCCCCGCCTACTCCACCGGCGAGGCCCGGGCCGCCCGCTCCACCAACCGCCGCGAGAAGGGCCACGGCGCCCTGGCCGAGCGCGCCCTGGAGCCGGTGATCCCCTCCGTGGAGGACTTCCCCTACGCCATCCGCGTGGTGAGCGAGGTGCTCTCCTCCAACGGCTCCACCTCCCAGGGCTCCATCTGCGGCTCCACCCTGGCCCTGATGGACGCCGGCGTGCCCATCTCCGCCCCCGTGGCCGGCATTTCCTGCGGCCTGATCCAGGACGACGACGGCGGCTTCACCACCTTCATCGACATCCAGGGCGTGGAGGACTTCCACGGCGAGATGGACTTCAAGGTGGCCGGCACCAAGGCCGGTATCACCGCCATCCAGATGGACATCAAGAACGACGGCCTGTCCCACGAGATCATCAAGGAGGCCCTGGCCATCACCAAAGACGCCCGCTATGCCATCCTGGACGAGATCATGCTCCCCTGCATCTCCAAGCCCCGCCCCGACGTGGCCGACACCGCCCCCAAGATGGTGAAGATGAAGATCGACGTGGACAAGATCCGCGAGGTCATCGGCTCCGGCGGCAAGGTCATCCAGAAGATCTGTGCCGACACCGGCGCCAAGATCGACATCGAGGACGACGGCACCATCTATATCGCGGGCACCGACAAGGCCTCCTGCGACGCCGCCAAGAAGACCATCGAGACCATCGTGTTTGTGCCCGAGGTGGGCCAGCTCTACTACGGCAAGGTGGTCCGCATCCTCCAGTTCGGCGCCTTCGTCGAGCTGGCCCCCGGCAAGGACGGCATGGTGCACATCTCCAAGCTGGCCGACCGCCGGGTGGAGAAGGTGGAGGACGTGGTCAACATCGGCGACATGATCTGGGTCAAGGTCACCGATATCGACGAGAAGGGCCGCGTCAACCTCTCCTACAAGGACGCCCTGAAGGAGATCAAGGCCAAGAAAGAGGCCGGCGAGCCCATCAAGTAAAGAGCGCATACGGCATAAAAAGGGCCGGACGGAACCATTCCGTCCGGCCCTTTTGCTCTGCAAGAGCATAGCAAACTTGCCCATGCGCCGCTTGCAGCGGCACGGCCATAAGATGACAGCGCGTGGGCCGGTACGGCCCACATGCGCGAACACTTCATGCGCCTAAGCCTTTGCATAGTTTCGTGGCGCGTCCTGTACGCATGGAGGTTCATGCAAATGATGCGGCTGCCCGCTCAGGCCAGCAAAAGCTGAATGCCCAGGTCGGCAATATAGCCCTGCCATTCGGCTGAGAGCTCGTCATCCGTAACGATGATGTCAAAATCGGAGAGGTAGGCGAAAGTCGTGGGACAGATTTTGCTGAACTTGGAGGAGTCCAGCAGCAGGATCTTGGTCTGGCTGCTCTCCATCAGGGCGCTCTTGGCGTTCATCTCATGGGGAGCCACACAGGTGACGTTCAGCTTGCCACTGATGCCGGCGGTGGAGAGGAAGGCCTTGTTTACACAGGTGCGGTTAATAAGGCTGATACCCTCTGGACTATAAAACATCCGGGTGTTGGGATAGAGGTAGCCGCCCGCGCAGATCACGTCGTAGTTCGGATGCGTGGTCAACTGGGCCAGGGTGTTCATGCAGTAGGTGAGCACGGTCAGGTGGACGCCGCTGGGCAGATTTTGTGTGAGGTAGGAGCAGGTTGAGCCGGTATCAATGGCAATGACATCGTTGGGTTCAATGAGGGAGGCGGCTTTTTTGCCGATGCGGGCCTTCCGGTCTCCAAAGTGGAGAACCTCGTAATCCAGATTGTACTCGGGAAGGGTACTGTGGGGGTTCTGGGCGGCGCGATGAATGGCCACGCCGTTGATCAGCTTTACCGTCCCCTGCTGCTCGAGCTGCTTCAGATCCCGGCGGATTGTAATTTCAGATACCCCCAGCTCCACCGCCAGTTCGCGAATCGATACGCCCGTCTTGGCGATCAAAAGCTGGGAGATTTTATCAATACGTGTCATCTTTTTGAGACTCATATGGTGCAATCCTCCCATACTTAATTAAATACTAGGGAGAGAATATCATAAAACCGGAACTCTGGCAAGAATAAAGCAAAAATTAGTTGGATATTCTGTACATTTTTTGTAAAGCCAAATTTTAAAAAATGATAATTCAACGCCTTTTATCTCTTTCAGAGAAGAATATTGATAATATACTATCAAATAAAGAGATTATATGAAATTAAAGCTTAAAAAACAGACTGAAAACTGCAATTTTGAACCTTTATTGACAAGAAAAATGATATAGAATACAATGGAGACAATAAAAAGCAAAATAAATGAAAGGAGCTGCGCCATGGAACTGCGATTGGAGCATCTGGTCAAGGATTTTTCCGGAACCAAGGCGGTGAATGATGTCAGCATTACGATTCAGGACGGCAAGCTGACCGGATTGCTGGGCCCCAGCGGCTGCGGAAAGTCCACGACACTCTACCTCATCTCAGGGCTGGAGTCGCCTACTTCCGGAAGGATTTTCTTTGGAGACAGGGATGTGACGGCCCTGCCCCCAGAAAAGCGGGGCATTGGTCTGGTGTTTCAGAACTATGCCCTCTATCCCCATCTGACGGTGGAGCAAAACATCGCCTTCCCTCTGGTCAACCACAAGGAGGGGAAGGAGGAGATCCGCCGCCGTACCCTGGAGATGGCCAGACTGGTGCAGATCGAGGATCTCCTCAAGCGCAAGCCGGGCCAGCTCTCCGGCGGCCAGCAGCAGCGGGTGGCCATTGCACGGGCGCTGGTCAAGCGGCCTGATATCCTCTTGCTGGACGAACCCCTTTCCAATCTGGACGCCCGCCTGCGATTGGAGATGCGGGAAGAGATTCGCCGCATCCAGACTGAGACGGGCGTCACCACCGTGTTCGTCACCCATGATCAAGAGGAGGCCATGAGTATCACAGATGAGATCGTGCTGATGAGGACCGGCGTGGTGCAGCAGCAGTGTCCACCCCAACAGATGTATTTGAATCCCGCCAACCGCTTTGTGGCAGGCTTTCTGGGGAATCCCCCCATCAATTTCTTTCGGTTGGACGTGTGCGGCGGAACGGTGTGTCTGGCAGAGGACTACATGCTCCGGGTGCGCGGCGCGGCGGATGGGCCGGTCCTGGTGGGCATCCGGCCTGAGGCGTGGCGTCTGGGGCAGGGGCTTCGGACTGCGGCTGAGGCTGTGGAGATGCGGGGCAAGGATCTGCTGGTTACCTTCTCACTGGCAGGGGAGCGGGCCCGCGCCATTCTGGACATCACCGCCGGTGTGGCGGCAGGCGACGCCGTGGAGCTGACCCTGGAGCCTCGCCTGGTCTATATCTTTGACCCGGAGACCGGCGCACGGCTGGATGCGGAGGTGGCGGGATGAGGAGCCCCAAGCCGGCCCGCGCAGAAAATCCGCTGGGCAACACCCGGCGCAGCGCCAAGGCATATCTGTATCTGCTCCCTGCCTTTGCGGTTTTGGCGGTCTTTGTGGTCTACCCCATCCTCATGACGCTTCGGATGGGGTTTTACCAGAGTTACGTGTACCTTACCGACACCGGCACGGGATTCGGCCTCAATTCGTTCCGGTACGTGCTTCAGGATCCCGCTTTCGGGCTGGCCGTGCGCAACACCATGTTTATTGTTCTGGTGGGCGTACCTATCACGATTGTGCTCTCCCTGGGGGCAGCCCTGCTCATCAATTCCCTGCTTCGGACCAAGGGACTGTTTCAGACACTCTATTTTCTCCCTTATGTCACCTCCACCCTGGCCATCGGCCTGGTGTTCCGCTGGCTCTTCCACTCGGAATACGGCTACATCAACTTTTTTCTGGAGTTTTTGGGGCTGGAGCCACAGAAGTGGCTGTCCGATCCCAACCTGACCATTGTGGCGGTGACCATTTTTACCATCTGGAGCGGTATGGCGTTTAAGATTGTCCTGTTCCTGGCCGGATTGCAAAAGATCGACCAGCAGTACTACAAGGCCGCCCGAATCGACGGCACTCCAGCGCACCGGATATTCTTCCGCATCACCATGCCCCTGCTCTCCCCCACGTTTTGGATGGTCACCATCGTTTCGGTCATTCATGCCTTTAAGACCTACAACGAGGTCTATGCTATGTTCAGCCGGGAGAGCGCTGGGCCTGGAAACAGCGCCATCACTATGGTCTACTATATTTATGACATGTTTTTCAACCGGGGACAGGTTCACTACGCCTCGGCGGCGGCCATCATCTTTCTGGCCATCGTACTGGCCCTGACGGTGATTCAGAAGTGGGTCTCCAAGCGGTTTGTATACTATGTATAAGGGAGGGTCGGATATGAAACAGAACGTGGGCAAGGCGGTCAAGATCGCCGTTCTGACTGTTGGAGCCTTTGTCATGATCTTCCCATTTTTGTGGATGCTCTTTACCTCCCTGAAAACACTGCCGGAGTCCATCTCCATCCCGCCAACCCTGTTCCCTGCGGTGCCCCAGTTTGAAAATTACACGGAGGCTCTTGCCGTCGCCCCCTTTGGCCTTTATTTGCGCAACTCCATTATTGTGGCGGGCGGCGGTACCCTCCTTACCCTGGTGCTTACCGTGCTGTCTGCCTACGGCTTTACCATTTACGAATTTCGGGGCAAAAAGCTGCTGTTTCTGCTTTGCCTGTCCACCATGATGATCCCCGCAGAGCTGCTCATCATCCAGAACTTCATCACGATCTCCAAGCTGGGCTGGATGGACACCTTTCAGGGCATTATTCTGCCAACGGTGGCCAGCGGTTTCTATATCTATATGATGCGGGAGTATTTTATGCAGATCCCCTCCATCCTCTACAAAGCGGCCAAGGTGGACGGCTGCAGCGACTGGCGCTACCTCTGGAAAGTCATGATCCCCATGAACAAGAATGCCATTGCTACCATTGGAATTCTGGCCTTTATCAGCCAATGGAATTCCTTTGTCTGGCCCCTTATGGTCACCAAGAGCGATGCCCACCGGGTTATGCCCATCGGTCTGCTCCACTTCCGGGATGCGGTGAGCTCCCAGGTGAATCTGCAGATGGCCGGCGCTACGATCGTCATTGTACCCATGCTGATTTTCTTCCTGGTCTTCCGAAAGCAGATCATCGCCGGCGTGGCGCGGGGCGGCATCAAGGGTTAAGATCCTGCCCGGCCTGCCGGGCTTTGAATAACACAATGAAAGCATATGGCACGAAAGAAAAGAAGGAGGAATTTTCGATGAAACGGAAGCTCATCAGCGTAAGCCTTGCCCTGGCCCTGGGCCTTTCCCTGGCGGCCTGCGGCAGCAAACCGGCCCCCAGCGGGGCCGAAACCCCCGCCGGGGAACTGGGTACCCTTTCCGGCCCTGTGGAACTCCAGTTCTGGCACTCCATCTCCAATCAGAACCACCTGAAGGTTCTGGAGGGGCTGGTGGAGGAGTTCAATGAAACGATAGGCGCCGAGAAGGGTATTACCGTGGTCCCCACCTTTAACGGCAGCAGCAGTGAGCTCTATTCCAGCGTGGTGGGCGCGATCAAGGCGGGCAGCGCCCCTGATGTGACCCTGGCCCTGCGCCCCTATGTGGCTGACTACCTCCAGACCGACTATGTGGTTAACCTGGAGCCCTATATTACAGATCCCAATGTGGGCATGACCGACTACGAGGACATCTTTGAAGGGCTGCGGGAGGCGAACTCCAGCTATGCCAAGGAGGGTATCTATTCCCTGCCGATCCACTCCTACTCCGAGGTGCTCTATTACAACAAGACGTTTTTTGCCGAGCACGGACTCAGTGTTCCCACCACCTGGGACGAGCTGGTGGAAACCTGCCGCGCCATCCGAGACATTACCGGCGCGCCCGCCTTTGGCTGGGACAACCTGGCAGGCAGCTTTATGACCCTGCTGCTCCAAAACGGCGGCCGCTACACCGACCAGAACGGCAATCTGTACTTTGCCACCGAGGACAGCGACATTACCCTGAAGGTGCTTCAGATGTGGCAGGATAACGTGAATGAGGGTATCTGGCGTACTGCGGGGGAGGATCAGTTCTTCTCCGGGCCCTTTGCCAATGAGATGATCCCCATGTATATCGGCGACAGCGTGGAGGCCAGCTATATCCCAGACAAAAATCCCGAGCTGGACTGGGGAACCGCCCCTGTTCCTCAGGTGAGCGAGGATACCGCCGCCAACCTGTCCGCCGGCCATGTCATTATCGCCTTGAATCAGGACGGAAATCAGGACAGAATGTATGCGGCCTATGAATTTATCAAGTTTATGACCTCCCATGACGCCAACCTGGCGGTAGCTGCCGGAAACACCGGCTATCTGCCCATACGCCAGTCCGTGGCGGAGGATCCGGCCTATGAGGCCTATGTGGCCGACGGCCACGAGTACATGCGGGCCGGTGTAGAGCAGAGTGACCGCTATTTCTATGAGCCCGTGTTTACCAATGCTACCACCACCTCCAGCGCCGTCAACAGCGCCGTCAAGACCATGATGCAGGAGGTGGCCGACAACGGCATGGAGCCGGAGCTGGCCCTGGCCAACCTGAAGCAGACCGTCGGCGCCAACTGAAGCGGACTTGGGCAGGGCGGAGACGGAGCATCCGCCTCCGCCCTGCCGCGGTCCCGTGTCCCGGCCCGGGCGCGCAGAAAGGAAACCTGACATGATACCAATTTTTTACCATGACATCGTAACTCCCAGCGGACACCCGGGGGACGAGGTCATATCCGCCCTCCAGAAATTTATCCGCCGGGGGGAGACGGAGCTGGCGGTGCGGGCTGCCTATGAGCTCTACCTGACCGGGGAGGAGCTGACCGCCTACCTGTGGAGACGGCTGCTGGTGATCAGTGCCGAGGACGTGGGCCTGGGGGAGCCCATGGCCCCAGTGGTGGTGGACGCCCTTCACCGCAGCAGCCGGGAGCTCTCCCGGGACAGCTCCGATTATCAACTGCTCTTCGTCCACGCGGTGCGCTATCTGTGCGCCTGCCGGAAGGAGCGGGGCTCCAGCGTGCTTGCCAGTGTGGTTAAGCGGCGCATACGGCGGGGAGACCCCTTTCCCCTGCCTGATTATGTGTATGACATGCACACGCTGACCGGCCAGGAGCGGGGGCGGAACATCGACCACTTCCTGGCCGAGGCCGCCTGTGTCCGGCCGGGGGTCCGGGCTACGGCGGAGGAGCTGGAGGAGACCGAGCGCTGGGAGCGGGAGCTCGTTGCGCTGATGAAAGAGGAAGAGGCCCAACAGGACCGTACTTAAGAAAGGAAGGACCCCATGACAAATCGCACCCTAGTGGTCTCCATTGATGCGCTGATCACAGCGGATATCCCCGTGCTGAAGCAGCTTCCCAACCTGGGGCGCGTGATGGAGCATGCCTCCTGGATTACGGATATCGAATGTATCTATCCCACCTTAACCTATCCCTGCCATGCTACCATCGCCACCGGCTGCTGGCCGGACCGGACTGGCATCAACAATAATGAGATTCCAGATTTTTTTGCAAAGGGACGGATGGACTGGTATTGGTGGCGGGAGGCCATTCAGGTGCCTACCGTGGTGGATTTTGCAAGACAGGCGGGGCTGACTGCCTCTACCGTCACCTGGCCCGTCATGTGCGCCTCAGGAGCGGAGTACAATATTGGCGAGATCTGGGCCCCCCGGGAGGAGGATGACCCGACACCGTGGTTTACCAGGGCCAACAGCCCTGCGGTGGCGAAGATTTTTGAGGCCAATAAGCACATGCTCCGCTGGATGAAGACGCCACAGATGGACGAGTTCGCCGCAAAGTGCGCCGCCGACATTATCCGGGCCCACCGCCCCGACCTGATGCTGCTCCACCTGTCCTACGTTGACCACCAGCGCCACCGCCTGGGCGTGCACGGAGATCTGGAGCACGCCTTCCGCTTTATTGACGGACAGATGGGGCTTGTGCTGGATGCGCTGGAGGAGACCGGCGGCGTGGAGAACACAAATATTGTGCTGCTGGGCGACCACGGTCAGCTCTACTGCGACGAGATGTTCCATCTGAACGCCCTATTCCACCGGCTGGGCTGGCTCCAGACCGCGGAGGACGGTTCCCTGGCAGACTATCAGGTTTATGCCGCCAACTGTTCGCTCAGCGCACACATCTATCTCCGGCCGGAGGTGGACCGGGAAATGGTGTATTGCGTCCTGCTGGAGCAACAGAAGAAGTACCCCAAATACCTGGAGCGGATCTTTACCAAAGAGGAGGCCGCGCAGATGCACCTGACCGGCGATTTTGACTTTGTCATTGAAGCCGGCGACCGGGTGTGCTTTGGAAGGGCCCTGGATGGGGAGCAGCTTATCACCAGTGTCAACGACATAAAGGAATACAAGCCATCGGTCTCCACCCACGGCCACCTGCCCTGGAAGGGGGACAAGCCCCCCTTCATCGTTGCCGGGCCCAATGCTGTATCCGGCAGGATAATCCACGGCGGGAGGCTCATTGACCACGCGCCCACCATCCTCCGTCTGCTGGGGCTGGAACCCATAGGAATGGACGGGCATCCGGTGGATGCCCTGGTGCGGCCCTGATGGGAAGAGGGTTACAGGCTGCCCCGGGGCTTGTCTGTTTTGATCTGGACGGCACGCTCTACCACGACGACCGTATCTACCTGCGAATGATCGACTACTACTTTGCCGGTACTCCATGGGAGAAGGAGACCGGGTCTGTAAAGGCGGAGATGAGCCGGGTGCTGGCGGGAGGCAATCCGGCCTTCCGCTGCGGCCGGTTTGCCCCCAAGGAATGGGGGGTGTGTCCTGGCCCGGCCACCGCGCTGCTGGCTGTGCCCACCGAGGCTGCACTCCTGCGTCCGGACCCCTCGCCCTGGCTGGACCGGAGATGCTGGTCCTATATCTCCGACGGCTGGAGCCTGGCCATGTACCTGGCCCGGCGTATCGGCTGGGACGGTGAGGCGTTCTGGGAGCGGTTCCAGTTGGCCCGGCGGGATCTGCTGACCGACGGGGTGGGCCCCCAACCGGATCCGGTGCTGGCCGGGCGGCTTCTCCGCCTGCGGGACCGCGGCATCCGGCTTGTGCTGTGCTCAAATTCCAGGCGGGAGGGAGGAGAGGCGCTTCTGGCCCGGCTGGGGCTGCTGGGGTGCTTTGACGAGCAGATTTTTGACGCGGAGAAGCCCCACGCCACTCCGAAACGTATGGAAGGGTGGAGCGCCCGCTGGGGGATACCATCTGACGCGATGCTGTTTGTGGGGGACCAGGGATACGGCGACCTGTACGCCGGCCTGCGGGCCGGAGCGCGCACCCTGCGGGTTTCTCCATACCCAGCGGATGATGAGGGCCTTTGGGATGCCTGTATCCGCACGCAGGAGGAGCTGAAGGAGCTGCTGGCTGCCTGGTGCTGAAGCCGGGCAGTCCAGCCCGGCGGGAGGACATTCTGCATACAGGCCGGACGGAGGAGAGCCCCCGCCCGGCCTGCTGTTTTTCCCGCGGATTTTCCGGCTGACAAGTGGGACGGAATGTGATATAGTGTTGTAACCCAAACGAGAACAGGAAAGGAGAGCGCGGCCATGAAAAAGAAGGTGGTGGGCTACCTGGCGCTGATCCTGGCCATCACGGCGGTGGTACTGCTCCTGATTGCCCTGCGCGGGGCGTAAACGGCACGGTATTTGTCCATACTAAGCGCGAAAATATAGAGAAGTGCGAGGTTACAATGGTTTGATGTATGAAAAAAAGACGCTCCCCAACGGGGTGCGTATCCTGACGGAACATGTGCCGGGGGTGCGCTCGGTTTCCCTGGGCATCTGGGTGGGGACCGGCTCCCGCCATGAGAGCGCGGGGGAGAACGGGGCGGCCCATTTCATCGAGCACATGCTCTTCAAGGGAACCCGGAGCCGCACCGCCGCCCAGTTGGCGGAGGAGATGGACGCCGTGGGCGGCCAGATCAACGCCTTCACCACCAAGGAGTGCACCTGCTTCTATGCCCGGGTGCTGGACACCCACCTAGGCCGGGCGGCGGACATCCTGTGCGACATGTTCTTCCACTCCCGGTTCGACGACGCCGACGTGGAGACCGAGCGGGGGGTGATCCTGGAGGAGATCGGCATGTACGAGGACAACCCGGAGGATCTCTGCGCCGAGCGGCTGGCCGGGGCGGTATTCAAGGGCTCCCCCCTGGCCCGGCCCATCCTGGGACGAAAGGCCACACTGGACAAGATGGACGGGGCGTGGCTGCGGGCGTACCAGCGCGCCCACTACCGGCCCGACCGCATCGTGGTGGCCCTGGCGGGCAGCTTTACCGACGCCGACGCCGCGGAGCTGGCCGGGCGCTTTGCCGGCCTGGAGGCGCGGCCCCACACCGCTGCGAGGGCCGCCGCCTATGTGCCCGGGGTGGTGGTGAAGAAGAAGGCCATCGAGCAGAACCACCTGACCCTGGCTTTCCCCGGCCTGTCCTTCGCCGACCCCCGGCGGTTCCAGCTCCAGCTCCTGTCCTCCATCCTGGGGGGCGGCATGTCCTCCCGCCTGTTCCAGCAGGTGCGGGAGCAGAAGGGGCTTTGCTACTCCATCTACTCCTACGGCACCTGCCACGACGATACCGGCTACTTCGGCGTCTACACCGCCCTGGGGCGGGAGACCGAGGGACAGGCGCTGGACACCATTTTGGCCGTGGTCCGGGAGCTGACCGAGCACGGCGTCACCCAGGCCGAGCTCGACCGGGCCCGGGAGCAGTCCAAGGCCAACGTGCTCATGGGGCTGGAGTCCACCCAGTCCCACATGAGCAGCTTGGGCCGGGGCGAGCTGCTCCAGGGCGAGGTGCTGGACGAGGACGCCATCATCGCTGCCTACGACGCGGTGACGCGGGCGGACGTGCAGGCCCTGGCCGGAGAGCTCTTCCGGTTTGAAAACGCCTCCCTCTCCGCTGTGGGGCGGGTGGGGAGCGCCGACGCCTACCGGGCGCTGCTGCACTGAAATCAAGCTCAAAACGGAGGACGGCCTTTTGCCGCCCTCCGTTTTTGCACGCCTTGGGAAGAGAAAGGGCGGATTTAAATTGAAGTTTCCACAAAACCGTGATAGGATGTGGAAAACAGGAGGGAAAACCAACGGGGGTTCACGGGAGGAGGATGGCGATATGGAGAAGAGGAGATGGAGAACACGGCTGATCGTTGTGGCGGTTCTGGCGGTCCTGGTGCTGGTGTTCGGCCCCAAGAAGCTGGGCTGGCTGGTTCCGGGGCCGGATGAGGCGGTAACGGGCTATGTCATGTATGAACTCTTTTCCGGCAGCGGGGCCCATGACCCCGCCGGGGAGGGGCTGGAGGAGCTGCGCACCGTTCTGGACGATACCTGGGTGCTCTGGTGGGGGGTCTCCAACTCAATCCCCATGAAGGACAGGGAGGACCACCCCTTCTGGCTGGAGATTTACACAGAGGAGCGGATTCCTGCGGCCACCTTCTGCCTGGGTTCCGACGGGCTGCGGTATGAGGGAAAGCTGCGCTTCCGCCCGCTGAACGCCGACCTGCTGGCGGCGCTGGAGCCGTTGGCGGAGCAATGGGAACAGGAACACAAAAATGGAGGAGACGGGTGAACCGTCTCCTCCGTTTGCAATCGTTTTATCCAATCTTTGGATAGCCTACGGATTCATCCAGACGGTATTGGAGCGCCGACCAGGTGATGTCCACCGTCTCGTCCGGGTTGTGATTGAGTTTCAGCAGGTGCGGGAGCAGAAGGGGCTTTGCTACTCCATCTACTCTTACGGCACCTGCCATGACAATACCGGCTACTTCGGCGTCTACACCGCCCTGGGGCGGGAGACCGAGGGACAGGCGCTGGACACCATTTTGGCCGTG
>OBKG01000459.1_pt1 | contig 17166 bp, 3 predicted proteins | sample 1519741 | NCBI WGS metagenome assembly OBKG01 (sample SAMN00265072, study PRJEB22529) | human gut metagenome
AGGAGCCGACCGGGAGCTTCTCGTTGTGGCGGGTCGCCGCGACGAGCCTGACGATGTATTCACGAATCGCATTATCCACATAGATTTCGGTGGCCACCTGACGCAGCCGCATGACATCGTCACCGCTCAGCACCGGGGAAATGGTCTGCGCACGGTCGGTGATATCGACCTGCTTGAGGATATCGACGGACACATCATGGCCCGGGTAGCCGATTGACGTCTTGATAAGGAATCGGTCCATCTGCGCCTCAGGCAGCTTATAGGTACCGAGCTGCTCGATGGGGTTCTGGGTTGCGATCACGATAAACGGCTGCGGCACATCATGTGTGACGCCGTCAACGGTGACTTTCTGCTCTTCCATAACCTCCAGAAGTGCGGACTGCGTCTTCGGCGATGCACGGTTGATCTCATCGGCCAGCACGATGGAGGCGAAAATCGGGCCTTCGCGGAACTCAAATTCTCCGCGCTTCTGATCGTAGAAAGTCACACCCACCACATCCGAAGGCAGCAGATCGGGCGTGAACTGAACACGCTTGAAACCGGTGGAAATGGAATTGGCCAAGCCTCGGGCCAACTGGGTCTTACCGGTGCCGGGGTTGTCTTCAAGCAGAATATGGCCACCGACCATCAGTGCGGTGACGCATTGCTTGATAGGGATGGTCTTGCCGATAACCACCTTGGAGACATTTTCGACCAGCGCATTGAAGGACTGCTGGAAATCCCGGACCTGAGCCGTGGGCTGGGGCAGTAGTCCGGAATTGATGCTGGCGGGCAGTGCCGATGCGGCTGCTTGCGCGGCTTTGCTCGACTGACGCTGCGGCTGTGATTGCGGCTGGGATTGCGCGGTGGCCTGCTGCGGGATGGCTGGCGTCGATCCCTTGCGCGGCTTGAGCACGGTGCTGTCATCGCCCGCAGGAATGGAGGCGGCATCAGTAGTAGGAGACGGCTTTTCTGACGGCGCTTGTGACGGCCGCTGCGGCAGGTTAGGCAGCGCAACGGACTGCGGCGCCGACTCGGTGCTTGGGGTCGTGCCGGTGTGTGGTGCGGATGCCAGGTGCGTGGCGTCGGACAAGTGCGTGCTGTCGGATAGCTGCGTGCTGTCGGACAGACGGGTCGTGTCAGACAACTGCGTCGCGTCATCGATGTTCTCGCTCATGGATGTTCTCCTACTGCTTGTGAATGGTGGTTGACGATATTGGGGTATTGCCGAAACCAAGAATCCAGGGGTTCTTGGCCAAAGTGGTGACATCGGTACCGGATTTGAGCGACTTGGTCCCCTCCGAGGAGTCAGAGGGACGTGTGCCCGCGACGCTGCCTCCGTCCGCAGTGTTGTCGAGACCGGAGTATCCCGGCCCGCCGGTGACTTTGACGCTCCACGCGTAGTTGCCATCGGCGGCCACGGCCAAGTCGGTGACATCCAATGGCTGGCCGGAGTTCCACGTGAACGGTTGGTCATTGATGATGATTTGTACAGTGGCCGACTTGCCATAGACATCAACCGAACCGCCGGTGACGTTAATGACGTGAGCGTTGTCTGACCAGCGCAGCTCCTGCGGTTTGTTGATTACAGCCTTCTTCTCATAGGTGTAAGGAGCGCCATTGTGCGGGCCTCCGGTGACGGCGTCGCTGGTAGCGCCGTTGAACACCTGTTGCACCGATGCGGTGTTGCATTTGGCCCAAGGACTCATTCGGAAGTCGAGTGAGTTCCGGTTAGTAGCTGTACCGGAATCGATGCCATCGGCAGTCACGCTGTAGGACTGCGCATGTCCCTGCTTGGTCCAATGCACGGTGCATGTACTGCCGGATCCGGTGGTGTAGACGTCAGTGGGCGGCTGGACCTTGTACTGCGGGACAAAGCTGCTCTTGCCCGTGCCGGAGGAAGCATCGCGCTGCGGCACCACGGTGGCCGTTACGGTGATTTCCCGGGTGTTCAAATCGTTCTCATTGATATCGAACGTAGCGCCACTGTCACTGCAATCGATGGTGTCCTTGACGTCTCCTCCCAAGGAAATTCGCCGGCAGCCGGCATTGCGGTTATTGCCGAGAGTGACTTTCGCCGTTACCGTGGTGTCGTTGTTCGACAACGCAATGTTCGGCGCATCCGGGTCTCCCCAGATCTTCTCTGACGGCGATGCGGCGGACTCGGCACTCCAATTGATTTTGTTATGGGCTTTGACGGTCGCCGTAATGGCGGTGCCATCGGAAATGTCGTTGTTGTTGAACGTAAACGACAGCTCGGTGGCCGTATTGCCGGTTTCCTTGGTCTGCGGAGCACCTGCACCGGTGACGGTCACTGAATAGTTGTCGACGGCGCTGAAATCACCGCTCGGCGCTTTCCACGTCACCTTGGCGGTTTTATTGCCACCTGTGATCGTAACATCGGTGGGAGCGGACGGCACCTTGTCCGGTGTGGCTTCGACGGCGGTGGACGGCTTGGACCAGCCGACGTCATTTCGCGCGGCGACGGTGAAGGAATAGGTTTTGCCGTTCTTCAGACCAGTGACCTGGCATGAGGTGACGGTACCGCAATCCTTCTCTCCGGTGACGGCACCGGTCCAACTGACCTTGTAGTTGGTGATCGGGCTGCCATTGGCGGCACCGGGCGTCCATGTGAGGCTGACCGCGCTGTCCTGCGGTTCCCCGGCTACGGGGGAGAGCAGTGGCGGCTCGGGCTTGTCGATCACGGACACGGTAATCGATGCGGTGACTTCACGATCCTTGGACTTGGTGCCGTCTTGCACGGTGACGAGCACGGTGTTCGTGGAAGCACCTACATCGGATGCGACGGCGATGGTGATGTTTCCGGAGGCATCGCATCCGGCGATGGTGAGTTTGGCGGCGTCATCCGCCTTGCAGCTGATGACGGTCAGCGAGGAATCGGGGAACGGATTGTACGCGCCGGTAAGCACGTTCACGGCATCGCTGGCACCGGCCTTGATCTTCAACGTCTTGTTGCCGACGCGTGTCAGCGGACGGGTCGAAGACACTACGCGCACGGTCACACCGGCATTCACGGTGCCCGCGCCGTATGCGATTTGCACGGGAACGGACGCGGTGGTGCCAGGAGCGGCATCCTTGGTGGCGGAAACCTGCAAGCTACCGGAACGGGACAGGTTTGCGGTGATTTGCCTGGATGATGAGCTTCCACCGGAATACGTGTATTGCTTTTCGTCGTCATACACGCCGGACGGTGCATGGGTGAGCGCCGTCAGATCAACGGTCTTGGGGTCCGCGCCCGCCTCGACATCAATAGTGGAGGACGAGAACGTGGGCGGCGGCACATCGCGGCCTATCACCGTGATCTGGAGAGTGATCACTGCGGAATTGATGATCTTGGTCTTATCCGATCCCTGCTTGCCATCCACAGCGGTAAAGGTAATGGAGGCGGGGCCTGCGTAGTCTTTTGCCGCAGTGAACTTCAGGGTCTTGTCGTTCACGTAGAAATCGGAGTTGGAAGCCTTGGTGGCGCTGACGGAATCAGCGCTTTCGATATACGGTTCCTTGCCGGCGCCGACGCGGACATAGTCATTGATGTTGATTTCAATGGTCTCGCGCGAGTTGACCTTCAATTCCGGTGCCTTGGGACGCAGCGTGGGCGGAAAGACACCATAGGCCGGTACCTGGATGAACGCGGTGGAGGTGATGTTGTATTTCGTATTGGTCACCGTGTAAGGCACGGCTCGCGCCTGTGACGTCAGGTCGACGGTGATGGTGGTCGAATGCTCGCCGCCCTTGACGTGAGCGTGAGCGCTGGCGGAGGGATGCACGCCGACCTTGAGCTCATTGGCTGTGCCGGAAGGATTGGCGATCCACTGGGAAACATCCACATCCACGGACTTCTTATCGATGGTGGCGGCGGACGGCACACGATAGTCGTAGGCGGTAGGCGGCTCGATGGCGGCACTCGGATCCACGTTTACCGTGAGGGTGGCCGTATCGGACAAGCCGGCCTTGTCTTTGACCGTGTAGGCGATATAGTCGGTGGTGGCGCTGTCGGGCGTGGTGAAGGAGAGCATATTGTCTTTCACGCTCACCCCGTCGAGACCTTGGACCTCGACATGCTTGTCGACGGTCAGATTGGTGTTGTCGCCGGAGATGTCGTTCTGCGCGACCGGCACGGTTGCGGCCGTATTGGGCCTCAACGTGATTTCGTCATCCCTGGCGTATACGCCGGAGTCGGACGATCCTTGGAATACGCCCACGCGGATCTGCGCCTGTGCGCGCTGACCGGTCCAATCCTCCACGGCATAGGAGAAGGTGTCGGTGCCGGACGAATCCGGATACGCTTCATAGACCAAGTAGTCGGAACCGACTTCGGATATGCGGCCCAGCGTGGGTGCCTTGTTGCCCAGACCCAACAGCTGATCGTCGTCGCCATCCGTGTCTATGCCGGTCAGTGTGATGGGGATGCGGACCTTCTGCCCGGCGGCAACCTGCGCTTCGGCGTCATGCGGGGTTGGCACGGCCTTGCTCGCTGCGTCGCTCTTATGCACGGTAATGGTGATATTGGCGGAAGCCACATTACCCAGATTGTCTTCAACCGTATAGGTGATGGGGAAGTTGCCGGTCTCGCTGGATGCTTGGTAGCGGACCGTGTCTCCAGAGACGAAGGCCAGACCCTTGAACGTCCCCTTGTCGTATTGCAGGTTGTTCTTGAGTTTGACCGTGGTGCCATCCGAGTAGGCCACATGGTCAAGCACATCCACGGACACGATGCCGTCGGTACGCACCTGGGCATTGATATTGCTGGCCTTGGGTACTGAATTCGAGGTGGCCAGAGCCGGCGGCTGCAACACGATGGTGCCCTTGGCGGTTCCGGAGGCGTTGGCCACGGTGTAGGTAAGGGCGACGGGCTTCGTGGGCACCTGACGCGCGGTGATATACACGCGCTTATGGCTGACGAGACCAACCTTGATGCCGGAGTCGGCCGGTGCGCTCACCGTGGTGACGGACAGCACACCGCCCATCGGATCGACGTCATTGGTGAGCGGCTCCACAATGGCGGTATTATCCGCGCCAAGCAGGGCGACATCGTTGGCGGCAACCGGTTTGGCGGCCTCGCCGGTGGCAGGCTGCACCTCGACTCGAGCCAATCCGGTGGCCGGAATCGAACCTTGAGTAATGATGTAGGGCACATAATAGGTGCCGGGATTGGTGGCCTTGAACGTCAACGACATATCCGCCGCATTGGTGGTCGTCGAAGCGCCGTTGGGCGTATCCACCTGAGTCAGTTGTGCCGGCTGCAAGGAAGTGCCATGCACATAAGAGGACAGCTTGACGACGGTATCCGTGTTGGGAACGGTGGTTTTCGCTACCGGGTCGATGACCGCGGCCAAGGTGTTCGCGGGCTTGACCGAGAAATACACCATGCCGGTGCCGGTTGCCGTGCCGTCGGAGACGGTGACCTCGACGCCCACACGTCCCGACGCCAGCGCACCGGTGTTGAACGTAAGCTGGCCGTCGGCTCGGGTGGACACCTGCACCTGGTCGGTGTTCTGGGCCACAGCGGAGACCAGAGTGAGCGGGTCTCCATCCGGATCGTTGAAGCTGCTCAGCGCATTGGCGGTATAACTGGCTCCCTGCTCCACATCGATCTCGGGAGGAGTGTCGAACTGTACGGGAGCGTGGTTGCCTCCATCATTCAGGGTTACGGTCACCGTGGCGGAAGAGGTCTGGCCGCGACCATCGGAAATATCGTAAGTAAAGGTAACGGTGCCTGCGGATGCGGCGGAGGCATCGAGTTGCAGATACCGGCCGTCGTAAATCGGCGAAATGGTGACGTCTTTGTTGTTTGGTGCGCCAACCTTGGTGATTTTCAGTACGGAACAATCGGTCTGCTCGTCATTGCGCAGCGCGTCGAGAATCTGTTCCGAACCGGCTCGTGCGCCGATTTCATCATCCTCGGCTTTGATTTGGCCGGATTGTGCGGAACAGGTCTTGGAGAAGTCGTGGTGGTTGTTGGCCGAGTCGTTGTTCTGCTGTTCTTTCTCGGTCTGCTCGGTCTGTATTTTGTTCCACTGTATTTTGATGACTTTGGTGGAATCCTCAGGGTTCCACACATTGCCGTTAACCGTGTCGTTGAGCACCACAAGGCGATGGTTGGTGCGGAACACCAATTCGGAAGTAGTATTGACGGATTCGAGGGTTTGCGGCTTGACGCTGGTATCCGTGGGGGAGCAGGCGCGAATGTAGTTGCTGGCCTTCTGGCTCCAAGCCGAGTACACGCAGCCCTTGGACGATACCGGTCGTGCTGGATTCGCCTTGCCCCCGTTGGCTATGAAATTCGCCTTGGCATTGGACTTCAACGGGATAAGCGCAAGGCCTCTCGGTGATGCCGCGGCCACCCAATCGGACTGTATGTCATCGGTGGGAGGCTCCTGAAGGGTGAGGGTGCCGGTCGTGTCGACATCGACGCGGCCGCCCTTGAATATGACGGTTTTGCCGGTTGCGATTACCGGCGTGCTCCCGATGACGGTAAAGCTTTCAACGGTCTGCTGCTTGCCGTCGGTCAGCGATTCGAGGGTTTTGGCCTTGGCGCTGCTGGGATTGTCAAGACGCAGCACCATACCGTCGGATGGACGGTATCCGTAGACCTTGCCATCGTGGGTTACTGCGATGCGCCCGCCCTCGCCCAGCTTTATTTTCGGATCGGAAGTGGTGGGGGTCACGGAATCAAGGTTTTCCGACAAGCCGGTCCACACATTGCCGGTCTTCTCGTTGATCAGGGCTGCGGTATCCCCGCCGACCACAGTGGTGGTGTTGGCTTTGATGTCGGTCTTGACACCGGTGCTGACCGTGGATGCCTTGATGGTGGAGGCTTTGGTCGTTTCGGTCAGGATGGTGTCGCCATTATGCTGTGCGATGTCGAATCGTGGGGCGGAGGAGGAGACGCCGGCGTCGGCCTCCTTGTTCTTTACGTTGAATCGTGCGGCCTTCTGGTTTTTCAGCGAAGTGACCCATACGGTGCCATCGTCCAGTTGCACATGGCGGCGCGTGACGGTGCTCATGATCACCGCGCCGGCAACAAGTCCCAGAAGCAGCAGGAGCGTGATTACGGGAACCGTCCACGTATGCCCTCCGGAGGGCATAAGGCGGCGCAAAGCCGCGCTGATGCGTCGGCGACGATCGTATGACTGGGACGATGTGGCCATCTGAACTCCCTGACCCCTGTTTTCTCTGGTTGCTGGTGTAATGACAACGCTTTACGGTTCCAATACCTGCCGTTCCTGTTGTCCATTTGGTGAATTCGCCGCTGCTGGGCGCACGTCTGATGCGATACGCAATGCCAGGGTGGCATGCCCGGCAGTGGCGAGCGGATCATTCTTGCGGCTTGGCCGCACAGGCGATGGCGGGGCTGACGGACATCTGGCGGTTCTTGCGCACAATGGACACCTGAATGCAGGTCTGCGAGCCTTCCTGCGCGTTGACGGTCACCGTGGGATCTGACGTTGTGACGGTTTGCGCGCTCTGGTCGGTATTGCTGCCCTGCACTATGGCCCACGCATAGGTATCACCGCTTTGCGGGTCTGGATTCGTCCAGGTGAACGTCACGGATGACCCATCCGCCGCATAGGTGCCGTTCAGATTCTCCGGGGAAGGAATCTGGGCGTTCGCGGTATCGGTGATCACGTCATCCTGATTATTGCGGTTGTTGTCATCATCCTTGGTGCCGGGCGTCGCCACCTGTTTGGTATCTGATCCGGTGGCGCTGTCCATGCGGGGAACGACCACGAAGGCGAATATCAGTGCCGCTGCGGTGATCGCCGCAAGTATACCGACGGTAATACCCACCGGTTTGACCCATCGCCGTGACGAACGGGTGATCTGATCTCGCTGGTCCGTGGCCCGGCGCCGACGCTCGATGTCTTTGGGATAGGCCGGCATCCCTTCCACGGTAACGGGAGTGGCATGCCCGAAATATGCGAATTGCACACGCTGCATGGCACGTGCGAACTCCAACGCGGAGTAGTACCGCTGGTCGGGGTCCTTGTTCAGGGCCCGGCGCAGCACCGCTTCCACATCGGCCGGCACGTCGGGGCGGTTGAGGCGAGGCAATGGCTGGTTGACGATCAGCGAAATCAGTTCCGATTGCGAACGCGGGTGATAATCGTGCTGGAATGGCGAGCAGCCGACGAACATGGCGTACAGGGTGGCCGCCAGTGAATAGATGTCGGCGGCTTCCGAACCATTGGTCAGATGCTGAAGCACCTCAGGCGGTGCCCACGGCGGCGAGAATCCGGTTTCGGTGCGGTCATACACATCGGTGGAGATACCGAAATCACCCAGAACAGGCAAGCCCTGCGAGGTGATGAGAATGTTGCTGGGCTTGATGTCGTGATGGATGATATTGCTGCGATGCGCGGTGAACAGCGCGCTTGACAGCTTGATGCCGAGGTCGAGTACCTGCTCGCAGGTCATGGACCGGGCCTTCATGATGCTGTTGTAGGTGCCGCCCGGCGCATATTCGATGACGATGTAGCCATGGCCATCGGAGGTGACGCCGGCACCATATACCGGCAGAATGTACGGGTGGGATGACAGCTTGGCCATGAAGTTGGCCTCGCGGTTGAACAGGGCAGCGGCCCGTGGGTCAAGGGTTTTGGCGCTGGCCTTTACCGCCACCGGGCGTGCGGGCATACGCTGGTTATATAGGTACACCGTGGCGGTGGCACCGCTTCCCAACATCTGGACGAAATCATATCCGGGCAGCTTCGGCGGTCTCATCGGAATGTTGTCCATCTGTTCCCTCCCTCCTTGGAAAATGCGCTCTCCCTGCATTCGTTCTACAGGATACCGTCAAGGGTACGATTCTTCGTCGGGTTCGGTAAAATTTTTCCCTCTGTGACGGTCGGGTTTAGGCTGGAGCCATGATGACGAGACTTGAACCTGGAACAGTGCTGGACGGCATCGACCGTGATGGAGCGGCGAGGCTGATTGTCGGCACGCCTGGAAGCGGCAAAACTGAATTCGCCTTATCGGTGTTGATGGCGGGGCTGCGCCGCTACGGTGGCACGCAGGCGGTGATGGCCGTATCCGGCCGTGTGGCCGCCGACGCATTGGGCAATCGGGTGATTCGTGAGCTCGGGTTTTCCGTGCAGGCCAGGCCGGTCACCACGCTGGGTGCCGTGGCATTCCGGGCCATATCGGCTTCGCGCGAGGGAACTGGATTGCCGTCGCCTCGATTGCTGAACGGTGCGGAACAGGATGCTTTGCTGCGTCAAGTCATGGCCGTGCATCTGCGCCATGCCGTAGCGGGAGATGATTGCGGCACCTGTGATTTGCTGCGCGTCTACTTTGCCCAGGATGACTGGGCGAGACTCATACGCGATGCCGGTGCCGGCGAGATGCCCGGCTCGGCCGCTTCCGCACAATCAAGCCTCTCGCAACAAGGGTCGGATTCGCCGTCTCCGACGTCGGCAGGCGGCTCGACCAGCGCGGATAGGTTCACGCGAGGTATTTCAGATGCGTTTATCAGCCAGTTGCGCGATATGCTGGCCCGATTGGATGAGCTCGGTGTAGGCGTTCACGAAGAGCCACGTCTCTTGGACGCCGTGACGGAGGACGCGCGATTGTCGGTGCAATGGCGTTTGGCTTTCGCGTTGCGCCGTGAATATATTGCAGCCCAAAGCGCGGTATATCCGGGGCAATACCGTTTGGATGCCTCGTATTTGCTGGTGGCAGGCGCTCGTGTGGTGCGTGAGGCATTCGCCGCCGATCACGCGGATGATTCCGACCGGCCTATGTGTGTGGAGGCGTTGGGCTTGCCCCGGCTGCTGGTTGTGGATGATGTTCAAGACACCACGCTGGCCGGCATGCGCTTCTTGGAGGAGTTGGGGAATGCCGGCGTCAAGTTGGTGCTGGTCGGCAACCCGGATGAATCGGTGCAGACCTTCCGCGGATCGTATCCGGAATATCTGATGCGCCGTGCCGTGGAAGGGCGGCTGAAGGCCAAGGAAGAACAGCTGGTTGGCGGCAGTGCCGTCGCTGATCAGTCGCACATGACGATGGCTGATGTGATCGCGTCTCGTATTTCGCTGTCGATTCCCTCGCCGGAAGACGAGCCGCTGCCTCCGGCCGAGCGTCCCGGCAAGCTGACCGCCATACTGGGCGGAGTCGATGCAGCGAATTATCAGGCGGACGGCACGGTGACCGCCGGCCTGTACCGATCCTCACGTGAGGAGCTGGATGATGTGGTCTGGCGCATCAAGCGGGCGCATCTTGACCGGCATATTCGGTGGAACGACATGGCGGTCATCACCCACGACAATGCCGCCGTGCGGCTGTTCGGCGAACGACTGCGCCGAGATGGTGTACCGGTGCGGTATTCGTCGGTCACCCGTCCTTTGAAGGACGAGACTTTCGTGCAGGGATTGTTCGCGCTTGTGGAGCTTGCCCGATTGCGTGCCGAGGGGATGGCGGAATGCCAGATGACGTTGGCTTCCTGCGCGGCATATATAAGGACTAGAGTGGCCACGTTGATGAACGGCCCGTTGGTGAGTGCCGGGGCCAAACCCGGTCAGGGGCGTCCCGCAAGGCTTGCGCCGATCGAATCGGCCATGGGGTCGTTGGAGTCGCTGGCGCATCTCGCCACGGATGATGCCATGCTGACCTCTCTGACGACGGCATGGGAAACATTGCGTGAAACATACCATGAAACACGGCGTGAAACAGGTCGTGAAACATCCTCGTCAGTGGTTTCGACGTCAGCGGTTTCGTCGTCAGTGACTTCGTTGCCAGTGTCTGTCGAAATACTCGGTGAACCGTCCGGCGATGACTTGGCCTTTGGCGTTGACGCGCTGTACGTGATGCTTGCCATTGATGATGCCGCCGCGCCGGCGCAGGCTGCGCTCGCATCCATCCACGCGGTGCTCGGCAACGACCCTCAGGCCCGCGCTTTTGCGAACCTGTGGCATCTGGTGGGCAGCGTTGCTTCCGGCTTGGAGCTGCTGCCGGCAAGCCAGCGCGTACAGCCGCGCTATGCGCTGTCTGTTGCGTGGAACGCCACCGGTCTGGCACCGGTCTGGCAGCGTGCGGCATTATTCAACACGGCAGAGGGGCGTACGGCCAATGACCGGCTGGACGCGGCAATGCGCCTGTTCCAGTTCGCCGATGATTCCACCGCCAGTCGAGACATCACGTCATTCATGGCACAGGTTCGGGGCATGGAAGTGCAGGCCGATTCCTTGGCCCACATAGGACCGGTGGAAGACGCGGTGACATTGACTACGCCGGCAGGCGCGGCCGGACGCCACTGGGAATATGCGTGGATACCGGTGGTCCAGCAAGACGTGTGGCCGAACCTCGCCGGGCGCAACACCATGTTCGGTGGTGAAGACCTTGCCGAGCTCGTGCTGAGGGGAGCGCTTGAAGAAAGCGACAAAACCGGGCATGATCCGCGGTTCGCGGCTGTATTGTCGGGCGAGAAGAAGAGTTTCCTGGTCGCGCTGACCCGTGCACGGCGAATCATGATCAGCGCGGTATGGAACGACAGCATGAGCCCCTCGGACTTTCTCTTCGGGTATCTGCCGGAATACTATCCGCGCAACCGGCAACAGGCGCCTTTCACCACAGTGGGGGCACATGCGGGATTCGCCGAATATGATCTGGCCGGATTGGACGCCGACCCACGTGGGTTGGTCAGCGCCGCCCGCGCGGTTCTGGCCACTGCTCAACCGCAGCAGGCTGCCGCAAAGGACGCCGCGATTGCGTTGACACTCCTGTTAGAGCATGGTGTGCGCGCCGCAAATCCGCAGAGCTGGGCGTTTGTGGAATCGCCGGCCCAATCGGATAGCGCGTCATCTGGCGGTGCGTCATCTGGCGATGCCTCATCTGACAGTGCCTCATCCGACAGCGCGTCATCTGGTGGTGTACAGTCTGACGGTATCCAAACAGGGAAAGGCAAGACGGATGCGCAGGCCGCGCCCATGGTCACCTTATCTCCATCGGCGGTCGACAGCCTATGGGCGTGCCCGGTGTGCTGGATGCTGGAGAACCGGTTCGCCGGTCCTCGCCCCAGCTCCGTGGCCACCAGTTTCGGAACCCTCATCCATGCGGTTGCGCAGCAAGGCAGCGAGGAAGGGCTGGACCATCTTTCCCACAATGCCCAGGCGTTGGCCGCACTGGGCTTGGACTCCACGGCCGGCACGGAACGTCGCATCGAGGCTGTCTCGGCACGGCTTAATGCCATCTATCAGAGCAAACGTCCTGATCCGAATGCCATAGCCGACACCCGGAACCGCTATGAGGCCACCCGTAAGGACGAGTCCGCGGCGGATACCCTGCGCAACATCGCCGATTACTTTGTGCGCAGCGACGCCGATCCGGAAACGTATCTTGGCAAGAACTCCAGCAACTTCAGCATTGGCGCATTGGCCGGTGCCGAATGCGAACGGGAGTTTGCCGCACGATTCGATGTGCGTGACATACTCGACGCATACAATGCCGTGCCCGGCCTGCACCCAATCGGTCGGAACACGCTGGTCCGTCTGATGGGAGCACTGGTCGGAGGGTGGCCGGAAGGCATGGACGAGCATCTGACCGTGAGACTGTCCGGGCGCATCGACCGTATGGAAACCCGCGTACTCGCAGACGGCGGCGAATGCATTCGCCTCATTGACTACAAAACAGGCAGAACGCCCACGGTCAAACAGATTTTCAATGATTTGCAGCTCGTGTGCTATCAGCTTGGCCTCGTGTTCCCCGAAGACGGGCCGCGCGGTGCCAAGGCACTTGCCGCAATGCCGCATATCAGCCAAAGCGCGCTATTCCATGTCGGGCAGAATGCGGCACCAGCCAGAAGCTACGCTCCGGAAGGTGCCTTCCAGCCGCCGCTGTTCACTGATGGCTCGTTGAATGCCGAACCGTTCACGCCCCGATACTGGTATAAAGACCCCAACCGTTTCTTCGACATACCCGCCATAGATCCGGCTACTCCTCCCGAAGGTGTGAGTGCCGAAGCGTGGGCGCAATTCGCCGCGCTCGCCGGTACGCAGACGTTATGGTCGCTGACCATGATCGCCCGCGTATTCTATGCCGCGGCGGCCAGCAGATCAGCCATCATCGAGGCCCATCCGCAAGACACCCATATCGGATTCTGCCGTATGAAGAACGTCTGCCCTGCCTGTGCAGGCCAGATCGACACGATTTTCGAAACGAGGCAAGCATGAGCACGTTCACTCCCAGTGCGGAACAGGCCGCCATCATCGATGCGCCAGTCGATGCTGACGTATTGGTGGTTGCCGGTGCCGGTTCCGGCAAAACCTTTACGATGACCCAACGCATCATCGCGCTTATCAATCGAGGTGTGGCGCCTGAACGCATCCTTGGCCTGACCTTCACACGCAAGGCCGCAGGCGAACTGCTGGAACGCGTCTCCGCCGCAGTGGCCGGTGATATGGCGGGCTCTACGACCGCCACGGTGTCTGATCGGGCATTCCTCAAGCCGGCCATTTTCACGTATGACGCCTTCTTCCAGACCATCGTGCGCCAATATGGACTGCTTGTCGGATTCGATCAGAACACGCAACCATTGAGCGCAGCCGGAGCGCTTCAACTGGCCACCGAAGTCATCGACAGTCACATGGATCTGGCGTTCAGTGAGGATTTTGGCGCCTTCTCCAGTTTGGCGAACCGTGTTCTGGCGTTGTCGGATGCCATTGGCAGTGCCATGATCGGTGCCGGCTGCACCAGCTTCGATGATGCGATCAATCGAGTACGGCAATGGGATTCGGCATTCATCAATCGATTGCAGCAAGCCGTTGCAGATGAACCCATGCCCGAGGACGAGCCGAAAATCCCCAAGATCAAACGACTGAAGAAAGATACCGACGCCAGCTGGCAAGCCAAGCTCGATGACCGTGCCGAACATTTGCACGCCCGCTGCGCCTATCATTGCGGTGCGCTGCTGGAGACCACACGCAAACGCGATATTCTGCTCCAGCTGGTGGAGGCCTATGCCCAAGCCAAGCGGGAACGCAATATGGCCGAATTCTCCGACTTCACCATTGCCGCGTATCAGCTTATCGAGCGCTTCCCCTCCATCGGAGAGCGTACGCGCCGCAGGTACAGCCACGTGCTGCTCGACGAATATCAGGACACCTCCACCACGCAGGCCGCTCTGCTGGCAGCACTGTTCCACGTGGATGCGTCACAGAGGTCCGCCGTCAACGCGGTGGGTGATCCGTTCCAGTCGATTTACGCATGGCGTGGTGCCAGCCCTGGTGCATTCCGTATGTTCCAGCAAGATTTCCACCTGTCTGCCGGATACAAGCCATTCCCGCTGTCCGTCACCAGGCGAAACAGCCGTATAGTGCTCGAAGCCGCCAATAATCTCACGCTGCCGTTGCGCTCCAATCCGTCGCGTCCTTCCAGCTCATTGATGCGTGAGGTCGATGTCTCATCGCTCGACCCCATGCCTGATGCCCCCGAAGGAACATTGGGAGTACTGGGCTTCGCCACGGCCGGGCAGGAGATCGACGCCGTAGTGCGTTTCTGCAAGACGGCCATCGCACGGCACCGTTCCGCAGCCGAACAACAGGAACAGATGCCGGGCGAACAGAAAGCGCCGGTCGCCGTGCTGTTTCGGTCCAAATCACATATGCCCGAATATCAGGCGGCATTGGAACAGGCCGGATTGACCACATTCGTGGTCGGCTATTCCGCGCTGTTGGAACGTCCGGAAATCCGCGATCTGATGGCGTTGCTGCACGTGGCCGCCGACCACACCGATACGGGATCGCTGATGCGCTTGCTGGCCACGCCACGATTCACCATGTCCGCAGCGGATTTGACCATGTTGGCCCGTTTTGCTGAAGAACAGAACACGGAACAACGCTTCCAAGCATTGGTGCAGGCCGGCCTTGCCCAACCGGATACACCAGCGAATGAATGGGCGGCTGTGGTGCGTGAGTACCGCGATCAGGTGGCCAATGCGGTATTCCTGCCAGACGTATTGCTACGCGGCGACCTGGTAAAACTGCTTGAACGGTTGAGCGCACACGGGCGCAACGCCATAACCCGGGCCGCGGTGATGCTCCGTCAGGTGCATGATGCCGTCGGGCGGCCACTGGGCGACGTGATTCGCGCCGGCATAGAAGCGTTGGATCTTGACATCGACACCGTATTGGCCGGTGTGCTGCATAATCCGCAGCACCGCGCCAATCCCGCTTTGGCGCATATGCCTATGGATGCGATTGTGGATTTGGTGGATACGTACACGCAAGAGATTGCCGCTGAGCAAACTCCCTCGTTGCATGGGTTCATCACATGGGTGGATCATCTGGCTTCGGTGGAGGATGAAGCCGCCAGTCTCCCCGACGCTCCGGTGGATGTGGAACTGATGACCGTACACCAGTCCAAAGGGTTGGAATGGGATGCCGTTGCGGTAGTGGGGCTTACCGCCGGCGGATTCCCCAGCAATCAGGGCGACCATCTCAAGATCGTGCTGGACGAACACCATACGGGAGGCACCGAGCAAGGTCACTGGACCGCACCCGAATATCATGAGACCGCCGACTCCTGGCTCACCAACCCCACCGCCGTGCCCGTGCCTATGCGCGCCGATGCCGGCATTTTGCCGCGATTCCCCCATGATGCCGATGTGGAAGCCGACCCCATCGCATCGTTGGCGGCTTTGGATGATGTGGAGCTTATCGATGATGAAGTGTTCGGCTCCATGCGCGAATTCGGCGATGGCGTGGAAGAAGTGGATGCATCCGGCTGGTATTTGACGCAGGCGGAGGAATATGGGCGCCGGCTGCATGCCGACGAACGTCGATTGATGTATGTGGCGCTTACCCGTGCGCGAGAAGATGCCCTGATGACCTATTGCGCCTATACGGGCGAATCCGGGCGGGACCCGTCAGTGGTGCCCAAAGGCTCTCGCGCCGCTCAGCCATCCAATTTCTGGCTTGAAGTGCATGACGCGCTCCAAGCCCGTGAACATGCGATATCGGCTCAGGACTGTGTGGAACGGCTGCAAGCCGCCAATGCCGGGAAGCCCATGCTGATCTCGGCGCAAGGCGAAGCGATTGCCCCTCCCGAAGGGTTCTTTATCGGAGAGCATGCCGCGGCATACGGTGACGCCGTGGTGGGGGAGGCATGGCAGACGCCGATTACGCAGACGGATGCCGCTGTCGAATTGCCGTGGCCGGCTACCCTCAGCGACGCAGTGCATGAACAGCTGTCACGTGGCATCGATGTTATCGCCGCAGATTCCTCGTCACTTGAGCAGCACCAAGACGCCGGTCCACTGCTGCAACGGGCGCAATTGCTGGTGGACGACGCCGATTTGATGGCCGATGCCGCCAGCGGCCAGTCGCTTGATGAGGCAGTCAAAGCCAAGGCGCAACGCATTCTGGCCGCCGGACGTCAGAACGTGACAAGCCTGCAAGCCCGCGTAGGTGGCATGAGCGAACGGGAGGAGCGCCTCTACTGGCGTAGCATTATCCGTCCGATTCCACGAATATCGTCTCCGGCGGCCGAAGCCGGCACGCAGTTCCATGCGTGGGCTGAGCAATTCATCAATGCCGGTAAGCCGGATGAAGCGGTACTGGCATATGAAGCCGAATCAAGTATGCCGCATACAGGTCAGGATGCGGGATTCGTTTCCCGGGAAGCCATGTTGGCCGATTTGGCCGAACGGGAGCGGCAATGCCGCAAGCCATCCACACGGCAGCCCGCTGTCCCACAGCCCACGGCTCAACAATCCGTATCCGCCGTATCCGCCGTATCCGCCACTTCCATAAGCAGCGACAATGCCACCGAGTCCAAGCTGGTGGCGTGGCAGCGCAGACTGGCCGAATCATCGTGGGCCAAGCGCATCCCGGCGTGGACGGAGCGTGCCATCGTCGTGGACGTGCCGGGCGTGGGCCTGGTCAATGGCAAACTCGATGCGGTATTCATCGGTGGACTTGACCCGTCCAGCACCACCGCACGCTTTACCGTGGTCGACTGGAAAACCGGTCGTCGGCCCACCAAGCCAGACGACATCACCCGCAAACTTGCCCAGCTCGACATGTACCGACTGCTGCTGGCAGCGGTCGAAGGTGTGGAATTGGACAGTATCGACGCCACTCTCTACTATGTCAGTGAGCCCGACGAGGGCTTGCGCGAGCTTCACGCCCGCGCGAAAACCAAACAGGAAATCCTTACCGAGTTGAGCTCCGG
>OBKG01000466.1_pt1 | contig 16896 bp, 15 predicted proteins | sample 1519741 | NCBI WGS metagenome assembly OBKG01 (sample SAMN00265072, study PRJEB22529) | human gut metagenome
CAGAACGAATTTTAGCGGAAACTGGTGTGGAAATGGAGCACTTTCAAAATGAATCCCGTTTCAGCTCATGGGCGGGGCTTGTGCCTGAGTGTAAGGAAAGCGCCGGAAAAAAGATGAGTACACGAATACGGAAAGGAAATAAATATTTGAAAGCAACGTTGGTGGAATGTGCTCGTGCTGGAATACGAAACAAGCAAAGTTATCTCTACTCCCGTTATCAAAGAATTGCCGCGCGCAGAGGTGGGAAAAGAGCTTTAATTGCAGTAGCCCATACCATGTTAATCGCGATTTATCATATACTAAAAGAGAAAGTTCCTTATCATGACCTTGGAGCGGACTACTACTCCGTTATCAATCAAGAAAAGATAATCAATAGGAATATTCGTACATTAGAAAAGTTAGGGGTAAATGTAATGATTCAGCCGAAATGAATCTCTTTAACTGTATAATTAAGAGAAGGAAATAAGCCCGCCAAAAGGCGAGCTTATTTAGAATGCTTGTTTATAGGTTATCGCTGAACTACGTTTTCAGGACAGCCTCTTCCTATAAAATCATATGTTACACAAGTGTCTGTCCCATTGCCGCTGCAATTTCCTTTAACTTGTCGATAGCATAGCCTGTATATTTTGAAATCTTATCGGCAGGCTCCTTCTCCTCGATCATCATCTGGGCCAGGGACATTTTTTCTTTTTCAACTCCCTGTTTCATTCCTTGTTCAATTCCCTGGTCTATAAGAGCTCTACTTAGATTACACATGTCTCTCACCTCACTTTCAAATTCTTCTGTCATGGCAATATCAAAATCTTCATGTAACCGCTTCTTTTTTTCTTCTGGCGTGGCAGACGTTGAAAACAGGACATTTAGCAGGTCAAGGATCTCCAGCTCGCTTTCTTTATCTGTATCTCCCAAATTTACAATCACCACTTCCATCAGATCATAGCTTTGAGAATCTGTATAGGACTTCCCCAGTATCGTATCCTCAATTGTGTGATATTTGAAAATACCATTTTTGCGTTTTTTAGCTGGGTCTGGACAGATCCAGATGGAATAAGCTTTCTGAATCTTTTCGTAATGTTCATCTGTAAATACGGTTCCATACTGTTCTGATATCATTCTTGCACAATAATAAAAACCTCTGGTTACAAGTGGATATCCAGGAGTATCATTCAACTGGATTTCCAGATTGATAATAAGTTGTATAGGTTCAGGGTTTCCAGGAAGATAGGCTTTAAAACGGATGTCATAATATACAGTTTGATCCTTGACTGCATTCGCCTCTGAATTCAAACCTTCGATTCTTTCGTCTCCGTTTAGTTTCTCATCACGGTCCAGCTGATCCTGGTGGACAGCACGTTTAGAAATTTCTGCGTCATCTTTCAGACAGTTATTACAAATAAAGTTCACGCTGTATTGAGAAAATTCTTTTGTACAGGATTTTAAGATCCATGCTATGATTGCTTTGTAAGTCAATATTTTTTTCGCACATTCATCATATTTCGCACGGTCTGATATAAGGTCAATGGTCTGTGCCAGATTCGTCTGACGTACTATAATACCCACCTCCTGTATAATTGGTTAACTGATAACATTTTATGATTTTATATTACCATAAAGAAAAAATGGGGGCAATATATTTTTATATAAGTTTATGTCACATACAGTCAAATAAACCCTGTAATACAATATGTCATTCCATAACACTATAAGGAAAATACCAGCAATAGCCGTCTGGAAAGCGAACTGCAGCTATAAGAAGTATTTTTAGATAATTGACAGTTCGTACAAAAATCTGGTTTTTACAAAAATATCAAATTTTGTCACATAAAAGAGGCATGATACGAAGTCTGAAACGGGAAAGTTATTGCAAAAGGTGGTCAAAAATGGCCTTTTGTCAAAGGCTTATTTTGTGTTATTGAATCCCTTTTAAGCTTAAATAACACGAACTAACACAAAATAATACAGATAAAAAGGTAGGAAATAACGGCAAATAGCACTAAGTGATTTCCATAATCAACATAAAAATCCAAAACCCCATTGTAAGCTCCTTTACTACAACTTCCGATTGAGATTTCACCTGTTTTAAGAGATTTAATAGCTGTTATATTTTGTTATTAAATTCTCCGCAAGCCCTTGAAAACACTGGGTTTATCGCAGGTGAGCTTTCCCTTATTGTTTCCCTTGTGTTATATCGTCCCGTCAATGTTTACGAACTCTGATAAGGGCAAATACAAGGGCAAGAAAATCATATAAAACAGTATAACACAAAATAAAAGTGACATGGTGGACTGATTGAAATGCTTCTGATTTTTGTAACTAATGATTGATTGATTGACAAGGAGATAGGATACGATGAGAACAGTATTTGCAGAATACAATATGTACCGGAACAGCATAGACATCTACCCCCATACTGGTTATATGCTTCGTATTGACCGCGATAAGGCTGAAGATGGTATTAAAACTACACCATGCTCTCAGTGTGCATTAAATGCTCTTGCTATTGATGAACCTCTTGAATATGCAAAACTATATCTGGATGGAACTATGCAGATATGGGTAGACACAGAAGACTCTATTGAACTTTAAGTACACTAAGGGACTGCTCCTCTAACAATTAAAAAAGTGCAAGAGCAACAGTCCCTTTGTATTTTTACAAGTTTCAACCTAAAAAAACAATTATTTCACATTCGCATTATACAAGTCCATAAAATAAGAATCTGTATGTAGTAGTTCTTCAAAAGTACCTTGTCCAACAATCCTCCCTTCTTTAAAGAGAATAATTCTGTCAAAACCTACAATGGAATTTAATCTATGTGCAATGGCAATGACAGTTTTATCTTTCATTTTTTGCATAACTGATTTCATTACATTTTCTTCTGTTAAATTATCCATTGCAGATGTTGCTTCATCCAAAATGACAAGTTCGGAGTCTTCAAACCACAAGCGAGCTAATGCAAGTCTTTGTTTTTCTCCACCCGATAAACAAGTACCTTTCTCACCAATTTCAGTATTTAAACCTTCCGCAAGATTTTCAACTAAATGAGATAGTTGCACTTCACTCAATGCCTCCAGCATTTGTTCTTCTGACACTTGTTTCTCAAATACCAGATTTTCTTTTATTGTTCCGTCAAAAACAGGGGCATCCTGTGATAGATAACTAACTCTATCATACAGATTATTAAGACAAATTTCTTTTAACTCCATGTCTCCTAAGCGAACTTCTCCTTGATTATATTTTAGCAACCCTAATAATATCCTAATCAAGGTCGATTTTCCGGAACCACTTTCTCCTACAAAAGCTATTTTTTCTCCCTTTTGTATTGCCAGGCTCAAGCCATCTATAATTTTCCGTTCCTCATATTGGAATGATAAATTTCTTATTGCAATTTTTCCAACATTTGTATTTATTGCGTTACCGTTTCTTAATTGAACATCGTCTTTTAAGCCTAAAAATTCCTCAAATCTCTTATATGACGCCTTGTCTAATTTATATTGGACATAAAGTACATTAAAAATGGCAATTGGCGTATAAGCATTTTCAATCAGTGCAATTAGTGCAACCACAGAACCTACTGTAAGATTTTTCGTTTTCCATGCATAAAAAAGAATACCAATATCTAACATTGCCACAAGTAGTGCAAATATTGTGAAGAATGCTTCATGAATCATATTCATTTTTACTTTTGATGAAACAATATCCTCTTTTGCATTACAAGTCTTCTTTATTTCACTCGGGAACTGTTTACTCATACGAAATACCAACATTTCCATATAGCCTCTGACCAAATAGTGATTTAATAGTTCTTCACTATTCAAAATCTTTTCTTTTATTTTATAAAGAAACTTCAATAGAATGTTGGTTATTATAAAAATAACCGTATAGCCTACAAACAGTACATAAGTGACTTTTTCATCTATTTCCCAAATAAAGTATATACTAAAACCAATGGTAGGAAGTAAGTCACGAATCAAACACAACCAGAAATTGAATAATACATTTCTTCCTGCTGCTGAACCATTCTCAATCCTTTGAACAAGTTTGCCCGTACCTATTTTCTGATATTCCGTATAATCGATTGTACTTATTTTTCTAAGTGACAAAAGCTTAAAATCCAGATAAATACCATGTTCCAACTTCTTTTCAGGGTAATTATCCAGATAATTCATACCGTAATTTACCAGCAAAATAAAGCCATATGTTGCAACTCCTGCAAATGCAAGTGTTCTATCAGCCAATCCATCAATAACCTTTTGGAAATAGTCAACCTTGTAATTAGCCACAAATGAATTAAATATACCTAGTCCAATGTAGACCAATACCCATATGCTGTTTTTCTTTAATATTTCTTTTATATAACGCATAACTGTACTCCTTTACATATTGTATTTCAAGCATCAGGGCAGTACAGTCAACGACTACTGGCAAGTTTCTTTTAACCTCAGCACAATCTGCCAACAGTTTACATCAACTGTACTGAGTAGTTACCTCGGATAATTTTCATATCGTTCTCACTTCTTTCTAAAAATTTTCTATTATTATATCATGTTAAGTTCCAATATTCTATCGTAATTCCGTCAAAAGAATATAAAACAAAGAGCATATTATCTTACCCCTCTGTCATTTGTCTGCCTGCTGATACTGTTCTGGTTTTCAGCGGCTTCCCTTTGTAGTCTTGCAAGTTTATCCGACAGTTTTTCATCCTTATGCGTAGGTGTATCCGGTTTTCTGCAGGCATTCTTCCAGCTTTCGTATTGTCTCTGATAATCCGTATAAGCATTCCTGCATTTTCTGAATGTCAGCAGGAACTCGTTCATGTTTTCAAAACCGCTATTACGAACCATGTTTGAGAGTCCTGCCTTTAATCGGTTGATATAATCCGTCTTTTCGTCAATCTTTCTTTGCAAATCGCCTTTTCTGATGAGCTTCGCCAGTCCCTTTAAGTTTGACATTTCGATTTCAAGACTGCCTCTTAGTTTCTCAGCTTCAAAGATAATGGCATTCTGGCTGTCCAGTTCTGTCTTTATCTTTTTTAACTTCGGATAAGCGGCTGCTTCCGGTATCATAACAGGCTCTGGCGGTAACACATCTGCTGTAAGTATTCCGTTGTCCTGCTTTTGGGCTTTGTTTTTATCTTCGTGAGTATTTTCACACTGCTGCCTGCTGTGAATGCCTTTTATAGCCTCAAGCACCTTTGTGATAAGCAGTACCAGCTCTGCTATTGCCATATTCAGGATAAGCGAGAGCATTTCGGGCTTATTGCCGTATCGCTCAATCGATCTCTTTACTGGCTCTGTGATATGTTCCCTCTTTATCTGTAAAATATCCTCTATGGGAACCTCACTTATGACAGCCCTGTCAACCTCTCTGTTCCAGTCCATCCGCAGTTTATTATCCTGCTCAATCTGTTCTGCCTTTGGGGTGTTCTTACCAACCTTCTTGGTAGCAAGATATGGACCATTGCAGTCAAATACTGTGAGATTACACCATTATCACGATACTGTTTTAAAAGTGCATTATAAACAATACTTTATACATTTTCCCTACCCTCTTTTAATCTGATACATTTATAGGCTTTATTTATCCAATTATAAAACTTGCCATTCAAAAATCATATGAATTTAATTTTTACAAAGCATGCACAAAATGCGATTTTTATTATATTTCGTCTGTTTTTCTATAAAATTGTGCATAAAAGCAGCAGGCACATCCCTGTTTAGAGACATGCCTGTCATGTTTAAATCTTGTTAATTATCTATTATGCAGAACCAGTTTCACATCAAATGTGAATTTTTCTTCATTTAACTGATATTTCTCGGAAAGTACCGGTCCACAGCTGTTAGAACCGATACCATTCTGGGAATAATCAATACAAAGTACAGTGCTTCCACATTTTTCAAGTTCATAGCCGTGCTTTTTATTTGTCAGTTCCTCCTGAGTGTATTCAGAAGCATTAAATGCAATCGTTTTTTTTCCAGCAGCTGACAACGTCATTTTATCATTGCTCACGCACACATAATCGCAGTCTGTATGGCTTCCGTTTTCCTGAGGACGAAGATAATCTTCATGCAGATCTTCGACCTTGGAGGTATAAACTCCATGACTTCTAGAACGGCATTTGATGTCTATGAGAATCTGCAGATCCGGATAGCTCTTTTCATTCTCCCAATTAGACACAGTCTGTCTGGTAACATGAAATATTTTTCCAAATTCCTCCTGAGTCAGCGCCTTTTCTTTTCGTATTTTTAATATCTGCGTTCCAATGTTCATATTTGCTCTGCTCCTGTTCTTCCAATCGGTTTTGCTTCTCACTTGGATTATATAAAAAATTCTTCCTAATGAAAAGCAATTTACCTTTTACAGTGGAAAAAAGCAGGTATGCAAAGCTTCTTTGACATGGTATTTTTTAAGAAGATTCACGTTTCTCTACTTAATCTGAATCCTTATTTTTTCACCGACAGGTGTCCAGTCAGATTCTGCAGTGATTTCACCTGTAGCTCCATCATAATATGCGCTTTCTTCGGTTCCGTAATCTTCATCCGTTTTATCTGCTGCATCGGTATTTTCTTTCTGGTCTGTATCGTCTTGAAGCCTTACTTCTGTGGGAGCATCTGCCCCTCCGATAATTTGAGTTTCAACCGGCTCCTCTGCATCTGACGGATTTTCTCCCTCCAAAGTATCCTCTGGAACTTCTTCTACTTCTTCTGTAGTCTCACCAATTTCTACAAAATCGTCATCAACCCAGACAGTGTCTGCTGCAGCCATATAAGGTTCTCTGGTATAAAGCTGTAATTCCAGATAATCGCTGTCAATATCCGGGAGTAAAAGAACCGGACTGTCAGAATCCAGCTGATACATTCCCCAGAAACTGGTTTTAAAACTCCATTGAGATTTACCATCTGCTGAATTACTGCGCAGTTCATACTGTACCTGATTTCCTTTACTGTCTGTCCCCATAAGCATCATCTCATTACCATTATACAGTTTTTCCTCAAGTTCTTCCGGAATTTCTGCCGTAATTATACTTTGCAGTTTATTCATGGAAAAGTCTGTTAATTTTACGGTTCCTTCTTCTGTTTTAACAGAAACATCTTCCAGCTTTTTATGAACTGTCTGTTTCATAAGCTCCGCATGGGGAATAGAAAAATCAAACTCAAACTCTGCAAAATAATCTTCGCCAAGATTTTCATTTTGATAGGCACCAAGTACCAAATGTACTTCCGGATTTTCTCCCAGATCCCCATCAAGGGAAAAGCGGGATTCCAGAACAGCATCATAGACATTTTCATCCAGTCCGGTATTTAGCAAATCCTCATCCGAATATGGCAGATAGTGTCCGCTTTCGTATTCTTCAATTTTCTGTCCATTTATTGTAGTTTTCTGATAATCAATGTCAAGCTGTGTATTAGCAAAGCTCCAGGCATCCTTGACATCATCCGTGCCCTTTTGCCCGGAAGATGTTTTTTCTGCATGCACCTTTGTTAACAGAACCCCATTATCCAGAACAACTTCTTTTAATGTTACAGTAATTCCTTTGTCTTCCCTAGAGGTATTCAACACTTCCGTATAAGATTCAATGCTTTTGGGGAAACCAAGGGTTTCTCCTATGGACAATGTAATATTTTTTATTGAAGCCTGGATATGTGGATTAGAAAAGATAACAGAACCCAAGGTGACAATCACACAGGCAGCAGCTGCTTTGCTCCACCCTTTTGGTCTCCAGTTTTCCTTTTTTTCACTCCATTCCCGCTCTGCTTCCTCTATATATTTCGGATCAATATTACCAAATTCTTTTGAAAAATCAAACTTTTTCATATGCGTTCTCCTTCTTTTTCCAACAGTTTCAACAGCTTTTTCCGGTTTCTGTATAAATTCATTTTCACGCTTCCCGCTGACATATGATGCCTTTTGGAGATTGCAGAAATAGGATCTAAAAACCAGTATCTTCGTACAAAAATATTTCTGTCCTTTGGAGACATTTCTTCCAAAAAACGATTTATGGTTTCCATCAGTTCTTTTTCCGCCAGCTGTTCTTCCACGGTATAAGTTACATTTAGCTGATCCATTTCCTCTATAACATCTGCCACATGAACATCCGGGCGCTTGCCTGCAAACTTTTTCCTTAAACGGTCGATACTAAGATTTCTTGTAATCCGACCGCAAAAGTGTGCCAATACAGGAGGATGCGTAGGAGGAATCTGTGACCATACTGAAAACCAGGTATCATTCAGACATTCCTCGGCATCTTCTCTATTTGCCAATAAATTCCAGGCAATCTTGTAGCAATAGGGATGATACTTAGTACTCAGTTCTATAATTCCATTCTCATCTCTTTTCAAAAACAGGTTTATAATTTCATCATCATTCATTTACAGGTTGTCCTCCGGGTTTCTTTAAGATAAAAGTCACTGTCCATCATCTGACCAGCAACAGATAAGGCGCCTTTTTGAATAAAAATATTTCCATTCATATTATATATCGTAAAAAATAGTGGATGGTAACAAAAAAATTTAATTTTTTTCAGTTGAGATCCAAACTACAGTTTTGGTTTTCAGAAGATTACCTTTTAGGGGTAAAAATAATGAAAAGCAGCCGATATTCTCATTTTATATATCATGAGATACCGGCTGCAACTGCTGTTATAAAATATTTTCTTGTTCTGTAGTTTTGAACTTCATACCACAGCATTCATTATAATCACGGTCAGAATACGTCCTATAAACTGTCCACAAAACGCATAAAATCTTCTCTTCCTTTTGGTGTGCATTTATAAACTCCGGCATCTTCCAGCACATGAACAAACACCAGTCCTACTTCTTTTTGAAGAATTGCTTGAATGTTCTCTGCATTAATATCCGGATATTTTTCCAGCAATTCTTTCACCCAGTCCTCATGCTTTGTTATTTTTTCATTTGAAGAAATATCTTTTCCAGATAAAATGTATTCCTCTAAAAGCTCCAGCTCTTCTTTTAATCTGGCCGGAAGAACTGCAAGCCCCATTACCTCGATCAGTCCGATATTTTCCTTTTTAATATGATGGTACTGTGCATGTGGATGATATACACCAAGTGGATGTTCTTTCGTCGTAATATTATTGCGAAGTGTCAGATCCAGCTCGTATACATCTTCCACTTTACGGGCAATTGGGGTTATGGTATTATGTGGCTCTCCATCCGTATTGGCAAATATAAAGGCTGCTTCATCTGTATAGCCTCTCCATGCCTGCAGCACATGTGTTGCAAGGTCAATCAACCGTTCTGGATTTTTATGACGGATACGGAGCACTGATAACGGCCACTTTACAATTCCCGCTTCCACATTCTCAAATCCAGGAATGGTCACATGCTTTTCAATCGGTGCCTTAGCCATTGCGAAGGTATAATGTCCTCCCTGGAAATGGTCATGGCTTAAAATAGAACCGCCTACAAGCTGCTTTTGGATTCTCCCCATATTTTTTCCAGAACGTTGTCTGTACTTCTGCAGGTCGTGGCATGAGGCAATTCATCAGTCTGGTATCAAACAGGTCTTTATAGACAACACTGTCTTCAATCAATCCCCGATCAATTGCCTCTTTTAACAGTTCATCCAGAACCTTCTCAAGTTCAATGTTCTGAAATTCCTGTTCCGGTGCAGTGTAATCATCCTCGTAAAATACATCCAGCAGAAGATTTGTTGTGTAATTTCTCTCACATTCTGGTATCAGTTCCGTCTCGACTCCATACTGTACCAGTTTTGCAATACTCTCACTCAGCATATTTTTATCCTCTCTTTTCTATATGATTTCATTTTGCAGAACAAACTTTTCTCTGTACAGATTCCGGTATTCTCTTGGTGTCATTTTGTAGCGTTCCCTGAAAACCCGGTTAAAAGTCCGCTGACTTTCAAATCCTGCATCCATGGAAATGTCCGTAATGCTTTTGTCAGTACACTCTAAATGAACACAGACATAGTTTAATCTCTGTTCATTTAAATATTGGTTAAAATTTCTATGAAAAGTTCCGGAAAAGACACGCGAAAGTGTAAATTTACTTACTCCCATATCTCTTGCCATCTTTTCCAGGGACATTTCTTCTTTAAAATGTTTTGCAATATAGGAGACCGTCTGATAAATGATATCATTGCTCTCCACACTGCTCTTTTCCTGTAAGTTAAATACCGGGATACTTCTGGCCAAAAGGATCTGCACATAAGCCTGTTCTACAACAAGGTTAGGATTTTGCTCCTTTTTATCGAGCTTCAGGCACCGAATTGCATTTACAATATCCCGGTGGACCTGCGGCTTTTTAATCACAGGATTTTTCGGACAGTATTTCTGCATAACAGAAGCAAATTGTCCGCAAAGTATGGGCTGCGCCCACAGATAGCATGCCTTATTATTCTCTCCTGAAAAGACCTGGCAGTGATGGATCACTTCCGGAAAAAGGACTGCAAAATCACCTTCCTCCATGTGAAAGAGTTCCTGGCCCATTCCAAGCTCCAAGCATCCTTCTGTAAGATAGATGAATTCAACTGAATTGTGCAGATGAGGGGATTCATGTCTGGCAATGCGGGAATGTAAATGCAGGTTTTCTTTTTTCTCTTCATAAACCGGAAACATAATTTCTCTCCTCTGCAAATTTTGTCTGTTTTTTCTTTTCATTTGGCACGTAATCCGCTTTCAGGTGATCTATAATGCACTTGTAAGTTAAGAAAAGAGGTGAACGAAATGAAAAATTTAAAAGCTTATATCTTATATGTGATGAATTTCTACGCAAACTATTATAAAGTTTGCCGCTAATGCCAGAAGAGAATTCCGGTATTCGGCCGGATTTTCTTCTGCATAAACTATCACATCCGCTTTTTATTAGTATAACCAACTAATGAACCCCTGTACATGAACAGGATTCTTTAAAATATAGACAAAATGATACAAAAAAAGATATGCTGCAAAAAATGACTGTATTTCCTGCCTCATATCTTTCCTTAATCCAATGACAGACAGCCCGAAAATATCGGGCTGTCTGCTTTTTAGATGGTATCAATCAGATCACTTCCACTAATGATCTGGCTCCAGCGGTTTTCACGTTTGTCCGCATTTTTCTCAAAGTATGGAAGTCGCGTTTCTTCCAATTCCTCCAGGCATGGGATGCTTCCATCCAGATACTTTTTGATTCTCCGTATGGTACTGTTAAGTCTGGTAATCACAGCTCCAAGTTTAATCTGTTTCTCAGCTTCTTCTACAGGTACAAATTTATTTTTCTTAAATTCTTCCAGACACCTAATTAGTGCATTATTATGAATATAAAAAAGAATATATTGAAGTTTTATTATTGCAGCCTTGTAACCAACTCTCCCTTCGAACATGTAGCAAAAAATCTATCGTACCAGATAAGGAATGTTAAAACTGTCCAGATTTTACGACTGTTATCTGCCTTTTTATTTTTATGGTCCTTCAGAAGCTGAAGCAGTTCCTCTGTACGAAAAAATTCTTCTGCCGCTTTTGAGGTAAATAAATCCGTTACCATCTGATACCAGTCATCCTGCCGCAGCCACACACGGATTGGAATGGGAAAACCAAGTTTCTTACGTTCATCGGTTTCCTGTGGAAGAAATTTTGAAACAGCTTTACGGAAAATATATTTGGTTGTACCTGCTGCAATCTTAGTTTCTTTCGGAAGCTTTGCTGCAAAGTCAAAAACTTCTTTATCCAGAAATGGTACCCTGACTTCCAGGGAATGTGCCATACTCATTTTATCTGCTTTCTGCAAAATATCGCCAGGAAGCCAGTAGTTCAAATCTACAGACTGCATTTTTTCCATGTCTTGAAGTGATCCTCTGTTTTCTGCCTCAAGCTCTTCATAAAATGGTCTTAAATATTCCTGCGTGGAAGGTCCTGTTACTTTATTTTTCAAAATCTGCGCTTTCTCTTTTTCACGGTAGATATACGCATTTCCAATGAAACGTTCTTCCACTTTCATTCCCGCGCGGATAAGAAAATCCCGACCTTTCACATCTGGCAGCTTTGCGGCCAGTTTTCTAACAGCACGTCTAAGCCTGAATGGAATCCAGGCAACTTTCTTTAATGCTTCCGGTTCTCTGTAAATATTATATCCACCGAAAAGTTCATCTGCGCCTTCCCCGGAAAGGACTACCTTGACATGCCCTGCGGCCTCTTTGGAAAGAAAATAAAGTGCAACTGCAGAGGCATCCCCAAGGGGTTCATCCATATGATACATCACATCTGGAAGGGCATCCCAGAATTCCTGCTTGGATATGATTTTCACATGGTGTTTCAAACCTGCTTTTTCTGCCACTTTGGCAGCTTTGTTTACTTCACTATATCGATCTCCCTCATCAAATCCCACTGTAAATGCCTGATCTGCACCGGAGGAAGAAGCCAGATAACCGGAATCCACTCCACCTGATAAAAATGCGCCGACTTCCACATCACTTAACATATGATGCTTCACTGAATCCTTTAAAATCTCGGAAAGCTGGCTCCGCAGCTGCGCCATATTCGTCTTATGGTTCCACTGACCTGGTGTAAGCTTTGGTTTGAAATAAGTCTTTATTTCATAGCTTCCGTTTTTATATAAAAGCATATGTCCAGGCATCAGTTTATAAATTCCCTTAAAGAAGGTCTCTTCCAGAGGGGAATATTGAAATGACAAATACTGCTCCAGTGCCTTCTGATTTACTTTCCTTTCATAGCCTGGAAATGCAAGGATACTCTTAATTTCAGAAGCAAATACAAAGTGCCCATCTATTTCGGCATAGTACACAGGCTTAATTCCAAAGAAATCCCTTGCAAGCATCAAAGTCTGCTCTTTTTCATTCCATACTGCAAACCCAAACATTCCCCTGAGTTTATCCAGTGCCTTCTCCCCATACTGCTGAAGGGTATTTACCAGAACTTCCGTATCGGAATGGGTGCAAAAAGAAATGCCGAAAGTCTCAAGTTCTGCCCGCAGTTCTTTATAATCATAGATTTCTCCATTAAAAACAATATGCAGATTTCCATCCGCACTTTCCATAGGCTGCTGCCCATCTTCTAAATCAATAATACTAAGTCTTCGAAAGCCCAGCGTAATCTTCTCCCTGCAAAAGGAGCCCTCACTGTCCGGGCCTCTATGCTCAATGGCTTTCATCATCCTTTCAATTACTGTCTTCTGATCCTGTCTGTAACCTGTAAATCCACAGATCCCGCACATTTCTTCCTCCGTATCCATTTGATGTAGTTTAGACACTGCAACGACTTTTGTTACAGTCCAAAATTTTTTTCCGATATTTTATCATAAAAATATCTGTTTGTTGTAAAATAAAAATGTCTTTCTTATCAAATAATTATATTTCCAAATAGCTTTTATATCTCATATAACATTTTACAAGAAAAGAAACGTTTTCCAGTCTCTTATTTGCTTCCGGAAAACGTTTCTTTTCATTTACTCTTCATAAAGATTTCCGTTCTCATCGGTCCAGGTTCCGTCACCATTATCTGTGTATCCTACACCTTCTGAATCACAGTAATAATAATCTCCGTTTGTAGTCTCTTTTACATTAACGGTGCCGCTGCTGCCCTTGAGTTCATGCTTTTCCAGCTGTGTTCCGAAATTATAGTCTTCGTCATTCCAGGTACGATATGAATTTCCATTGGCATCTGCCCAGTTTCCATCTCCCTGATAACTGTATCGGCTCCCATAAGCATCAGAATAGGTCCCATCTCCGTTATCGTAAAGAACTCTGGATTCTTCATCTCCTCCACCCGGTGCTACAATTGATGCTACACCGGAAGCAGTAGTGAATCCACTGGTATATGGTACGCCTGCTGGCAGATTCTCATAAGATGAAACAGACTCGTTGTTGTCAGAGGTAATTCCATCATCGGTCGTTTCACTTACCTGTCCGCTGTTTTCCATGGCAGGTTCATCGTTTGTTTCCGCATCTGCTTTTTCCTCTTCGTCTACAGAATCCTCTGTATCTGCATTCTCTGTCACTCCTCCTTCGTCCTGTGTTTCAGCAGCTTTCTGCATAGTTACCATTTCAGAAAACGGTGCATAATCCGGTACATTATTTTTCTCTGGATCTGCATTTTTTTCAATACCAGACTTCTCCGTCTCTACTGAAACTGTATCTGTCCCGGCAGAGACATTAAATACCAGATTACCGCCTGCAAGCAGCAGCGTCACAAGAATTCCCGGAAGAATCCCTCTGCGGAGTTTCCGAATGTTCACCATATACAGAATCCGATCTTTAAACACCATTTCGCTGTCATTAAGACTTGCTGTCACATATGGAATCTGATTTTCCATGGCCACTGTCCTGAGAAGCAGCTGTCGATATAATTTATGTTCCTTTTTATTAACTCTGCGAACAACTGCTGTATCACACAGATTCTCAATATCCTTATCCGCTTCTTTCAGCATGATAAGAAGAAAGGGGTTGAACCAGTATATTGATGCACAGATTCGAAGGAGCATCTTATACCAGAGATCCCGATGGCAATAATGTGTGAGTTCATGGTAAAAAATAAGTTTTCTTTCTTCTGCTGAATACCCGGTTGCTGGTAGATACAATTTTGTATGTAAAAGTCCTGCAAGAAGCGGTGTGGTAAGACCTGCGTTTTGCCTGAGCTCCGGTATTCTGCGTACGTGCTTCTTTTGACACGCTGCACGGTACATCTGAATACTCACCGTATCACTTACCTGCAGACTCATCCGTTCCAGATTCCTTATAGAAAAATAATATGCCAGCAATTCTCCTGTCAGTTTAAGTACCGCTACGCTCGGCCAGACAACAACAAAAATCACAGCCACAATTCCCAGCCATTTATCTGATTCGTACCTGACAGTTCTCTTTTGTTCCGGAATTTCTGTCAGATTTTTCATGTCATTGCTCGCAGATGATACGGTTTCTGTTATCTTCTGACTTTCCTCTGGTCTGACTGCGTAATCCGTTATCTTCGGGTTTTGCGTATTCTGTTGACTGCTTCTAAGTACTTTGAAATCCACCAGTGCCAGATTCTCCGGAAGGCGCACCGGAACACAAAGGCTTATCGTAATCAACAGCCAGATAAAGTACTTCCATCTCGCTGATACACGTCCTTTAAACAGAGTCGCAAGCACTTTTACCAGTAAAATTACTATTGCTGCAATAATGTTCAGTTTCAGAATGTGCAGAATGAAAACCTCCATAATTAGCTATTCCTCCCTGTCCTCCAGGTTCTTAAGAAATTCACTGAGATCCTGGACTTCTTCTGAGCTGATCTTCTTTCCATGATAAAGTGAAGTTACAAACTTTTTTAGTGAATTCCCATAAAGTTTCTCAAGAACACTCTGGCTTTCATGTGCCTGATAATCTGACTGCGAAACCATGGGTGTATACAGATTCATTTTTCCCTGTTTCGTCACTTCCACGAAATTTTTGTTCTCCAATCTGGTCAGCAATGACAAAATTGTTGTTGATGCAAGCTTTTTCTTCATATTGATCACTTTCTCAATCTCCGGTCTGGTCATCGGCGGAGTATTATTCCAAAGAACGAGCATAATATCCAGCTCTGAGTCCGGAAGTCTCTGGTAAGTTTTTTTCACTTTTTCATACCTCCCCTGTTACATATTTTCTACAAATGTAGGAATGATTCTATTTTACCACGGTTCACGGAAATGGCAAGGGCTTTTGCACAATTTGCAAATGCCCTTGCCATTCCTGCAGCTACTGACCACTATCAGTCTATTTCTGTATAGCTGCTGCCATTTTCATCACTCCATGTCCCGTCTCCGTTGTCCGTAAATCCTGTACCATTTTCGTCCTGGAAATAATAATCACCATTTGTAGTTTCCGTAACCGTCACAGTATTACCGTTTGCATCCTGAAGGTCATGCTGTTCCAACGTATGTCCCAGATGATGAGTGTCATCATTCAGAGCTGAGTAGGTATTTCCATTTTCATCGGTATAAGTTTCATTCCCATTATCAGTATATTTCATTCCATCATCTCCACGGTATTCGCAAGAATAATCTTTGTGAAGAATGTAATTGATCTCAATTGTATTTCCATCACTGTCAACTAATGTCAGTGGTGAGGTGGAAATAATATCTGAACCATCACTGTTATCTGCGGAAGCATTCACTTCTGTATCGGAAGAATCTGAATCTCCCTTGCCTCCCGGATTGGAAGTATCGGTATCCTCCTGATCAGAATTCTCTGTTGAATCTTCATCTGCCTGTCTGGTAAGGGAGGGATTTCCTGGATAGGAAATATATTCTACGAATTTTCTGACATCACCGATATCATCTGCATCTTTTGCATATCCCACCGTCATATATAAACTGTTCCCCTCTGAATAAACTGTCTGATAGCAGGCTTCATACGTATCATTGCATTTTGCAATTGCTATATTGACATCATCAAGTGAATATTTGTAAATGTTTACATAATCACTTCCATTCGTGTAGCTGGCATAAGTACCTTCCGTATCTGCCTTTTCCCAGTCGGAATCTGCTGGCGGCTGTGTATAAAAGTCATTATTTTCTGCTGCCAGAACCGTTCCTGCTGAAAAAGTTCCCAATACCGCCGTAGTGATAAGTGTCATTAACTTTACTGTTCCTGTCTTCATAGTGCATTCTCCCTGTTTATTATTTTCTACTTTTGTAGAAGTTGTTTATATTCTACATCTGTAGAATATAAATGTCAACCATATTTTGAAGTAACTGGTTCTTGACACATAATATTCCTTGCATTATAATACGTTTAACAATTAGGTTAAATGTTAAATGAAGGGATGTGATGAATTATTGGGTATACAGGATACATTAAAAGCACTGGCTGATCCAATACGACGTGAGATTTTGAACTTATTGAAAAATGGGCGGCTTTCAGCCGGAGAAATATGCGAACATTTTTCAGTGACGGGAGCATCCATA
>OBKG01000468.1_pt1 | contig 16890 bp, 18 predicted proteins | sample 1519741 | NCBI WGS metagenome assembly OBKG01 (sample SAMN00265072, study PRJEB22529) | human gut metagenome
CTGGAATCGAAGTGTCTTTCTTTTATGCAAAATCACGAACTTGCTCATTTATAGTTTAATAAAAAATAACAGTTCTGCAGTAAGCAGCGGGAAAAATATACTGTTAAATACAGACATGACCGTGAGTACCAGCTGATTTCGGAACGACATGATAAATACATGATCTTTGAGAGCATTTCGATAGTTCTCAATTCCGACCCAATTGCTTTTTAATCCAAATGTAGAGTCTGTAAACGAAGTATAAATCGCATTTCCAATGGAATAATACGAAAAGATTGCCAGTAAAATAAACGTCGGCAGTATAAAAAGATAGGGTAATAATTTGGACTGTATTGATTTTTTCATAAAATTCTCCCTCGCAATGATGAATAAATTCTGTTTTATGAAAAGAGACCAGACAATAGCGGAAAGCCTCATTGTCTGGTCTCCTTCAAATTATACTGTATATAAGGTCGAATATCTAGAAGTTTCCGATTTATTCTTTTGCAGTATCAATAGTAGTTGGATCAAGATCGTAGCCAGCTCTGTCAATTGAATCTTTATAATAATTCTCATAGATTGGAGCCAGCTGTTCCAGGAAGTCATTTACATCAAGTTCTCCACTGGTAAACTGATTCACAATATCATAATAGACCGGTTTGTCAGACTGTGTGGACATACTCTGTCCGTCAATCCACTGGAAATCTCTGGACGCATAATCAGAATGGAAGCCTTCCAGTTTTTCCTGAAGATTTTCTGCAAGAGTAACACCTTTGATTGCGCTTGGTCCCTGAACAAAGTTTCCATTTGTAAGAGTTTCTTCATAGCATGTCTGTGCCTGTGCAGGTGAATACCAGTATTCATAGAAATCTTTTACACGGTTCATATGATCCTGATCGTCTTTTGCTATGATGCTCATGCTGTTTCCAAGTGCAACCATAGATCTGTTTGCTGTATTCATTCCTTCTGGTGCATTTTCATAATCCGGAAGTAAGAATGATCCCCAGTCAAACTGCATATCCTCTGGAAGCTGAGCGATATCGCTGACAATAACGCCAACATTCCAACTGCCATTAAAGATCATAGGAGAAATCTGTGATTCAAAATCATTGATCAGCTGTGTAGAATCTGCCTGAATCCAGTTTTCCGGGAAATATTTGGCTATTTTCTGGAATTCTGTATATACAGTTGCATTCTCTGGTGTATTTACACCATTTTCTGTTGCGTAGATAGCCTGTCTTTCTGTGCTGTTTACGATCAGCTGGTCACACTGCAGATCATCCTCATTAAATTTAAAATCTTTATTCACAGCCATCTGTTCTTCGTCCCAAAGGCCATCTCCTGGCTGTACCAGCCACTGGTCTTCTTCGTCACGATACATATTGTCCGCCAGAGAATTCAACAGCCAGGCACTTTCGCCAGCTGCGGCGATCGGAACATCGTATCCGGCATCTTTTAATTTTTCACAGGTATCAAGTAATTCTTCATAACTGTTCGGGATTCCCAGGCCCTGTTCTTCGAAAATGTCTTTGTTGTAGAAGAAAGCAATGGCCAGTTTATCAAATGGTAAAAATGACTGGTATCTGCCGCCACTGGTATTTTTCGCAAGTATAATATCTGCTTCGTCAAAAGCTTCTCTTACTTTCTTTCCGTCATTATATGGATTTACTTCATCCAGCATCTCTTCCATATCGTATAAGTAACCTTTGTCTACTGCTACATCCATACTGCTGTTGGAAAGTGCATCGGCGAGGAAATTACCATGTACAATATCCGGTGCATCGGCACGGTCTCCAGACAGAGAAGTCATCATCTTTGTCACATACGCATCATTGTCCGAAATAACATCCACAACCACTTTTGTTTCTGGATGCAGTTCCATATAGTCTTCTGCAAGTTTCTTTTCACCAGCTGTATAAAAATTATTGATAACAGTAAGGGTAATCGTATCTTCTTTACTAGTATCCCATCCAACCTCTTTTTGTTCCGAAGCCTGATCTGTGTTTTCCGCGCATACTGAAATTGCACCTGAAAGGATCATACATCCTGATAATAAACCAGCAATTATTCTTTTTTTCATGTTAAATTCTCCTTTTTGTTTATATTTCATATTGCACGTATTTTTCTTATTTGATAAAATGAATATAATGTCTTCTGTAAGGTTATGCTCCCAACATCTCCTAACTGCAGAGGGCATTTTTTGCCTCCTTTCTCATAAATATTGTTATACGCACAAAATGCTTTTCTTAATAAGACTCTTTATTTTCAGCAATTACATTTGCCTGTAGACGCCCTTTCTATAAGTTCCAGTTTATTTTCATAATAACTGGTCGTCTCCTGTGTCATATTGATATATAAAAGTTCAAATGCTTTTCGTCCAAAAGCAATTTTATCAAAGGACATTGTTGTAAGGGATGGACTTGCATATTCCCCGTAAGTAATCCCGTCAAATCCCATTACAGATACGTCCTCCGGGACGCGCAGACCATTTTCTCTAAGTGCCCTTATCGCACCTAACGCCATAAGATCATTGGTACATATTACAGCTGTAAATTTTTTTCCTGAGGATAATAGTTCTTTTACACCTTTATATCCATCCGGCACATCAGTTGTATATGGGTATTTTCCTTCAAACAACAAATTCTCTTTGCAGTTTAAATTCAATGCCTGAACCATATCCAGATATCCTTTACATCTCAGATCGTAATTATTATCCGCTCCTAACCCACTTATGTAGGCAATGTTTCGATGCCCCAGACCATATAAATATTCCATCGCTGTCTTCATCGCATTTATGTGATCATTTTCAATAGCGGATACTTTCCGAAAGTCAGCTCCGATATTTCCACTGGTGACGACTTTAACCCCTTGATCTACCAATTTATATAATTTATCAATATTAAATTTGGATGGAATAGCAGCCACAAAAATCCCATCTAAGCGCCTGGCTATAAAGTTATCAAAATAGTTGTCCAGATTATGAAAGCCTGTACAAATATTTACAAAATACATTTTTTCACTGGCTGCAATCTCAAATCCTTTTACAATGTCTCCAAAAAAGGGGTTTGCAAGATTGTCCAACACAATTCCAAGCTGTAAGGACTTATTCGTAGACATACTCTTTGCTATCATATTGGGTTTATAATCTAATTCTTTGATTGCACTAAGTACTCTCTCTCTCGTTTCTTCCGTTACTTTGCAAGTATTATTCAAAACATATGAGACCGTTGCAGTGGATACTCCCGCTAATTTTGCCACATCTTTTCTCGTTACCGGCATATGATTTCCTCCATCAACTTACTCGGGTAAATATTTTGTTTAAAAATATGGAGAGCTAAAACAATTTTTTTACAAGTTCTCCACTAATATTTCTTATATATTTGTCTGTTTAGTATAATTATATGATATATCATACCAAATTTATTGTCAACTCGTAATATTTTACAATTTACCCCGGTAAGCTTTGTTGTATTTAAACAATTACCAATTATATTTTATAAAACCATAAATGAGCAAGTTCATGATTTTGCAAAAAAAACACCTTAGTTTAACTTTGCTCTATATGTGAACTTTCGCTAATTTGCACAACTGAATGTATAAATACCCCATAATCTCAAACTTTTGAGGAATATGGGGTAATTTTATTAATGTGTATTTTCAACTACTGGTTCACCTATATTTTCACAGAAGATCCAGTATTTATGTGGGTAGATTGACTTTAGTTATAAATTTACTGGAAGTTCACATATAATGAAAATGATCAAACCAATATTTGCAACATTCACGAAAGGAAGTGTCTCTCACCAATACTATACGTCATATACAACCAGCAAAAAATTAAACTCATTCAAATTTTATTCGAACCAAACGACAAACTATCTTATAAGTATCCTAATCAACATTTTTATTTCTGGATATCAAGGAAAAACCGCGGACTTTGCAAAAAATAGTTTCAATAACAAAACTACAATTGAGCATTTCCTTAATCCAGGGAAATGGGATGATTCATTACTTTCAGATACGTTAAAACGTTCTGTTATAGAGATTATATATACCAACCATATAGAGCAGCACACTGCACGATGGTTTAGTGCATGGCTTCCGCTAATGCAGTACACGATTTCCGGTCATCAGTGCACGATTCTCATCTACTTATTCATTAGCACAACTAAAAATAAGAGAGCAGTTGATCAAGCTTTCTCATAGATCAACCGCTCTCTTTCAAATTTTAGAATCCAGAATTAAAAATTATTTTTTATCCTCATGGATTTCATCATATGCATCACACAAGAACTCCAGAAACTCTTCTTCTCCACACGGCCACTGAATATTCTCATAAAATTCTACTGGCTGCTTTTCAAAATATGCTGAAATATCCTCATAATTCTTAACAGCAATTTTATCCCTCGGGTCATCCTCATTCTCAGAATGTCCAAACAGTTTCTGGGCTTTTTCCAAAATAACTTTTCCAGAAGCACTTTTATCTTTCTCTAAAGCCTCCTGATAATCATAACGCTGCAAATACAGACTGGAAACATTAGACAAAATGTCCTTTTTCTTCCATCGTGCATTATCAAACACAGAAAACATTCCCTCCGTAATCACATCAGCATTGTTACTTAACTCAGAATTATTATTAATCATAATTGTGTCTCCTTTTCTTTTTTATTTAATATTACTATGTCGAATTTTTCACAGAATAGAAACAAGGTATATTTCCTCTGTATAGTGCCTTCATCAGCAGTAATTCTCTAAATGTTTTACTGCCAGTCTTGCATTTTCCTTTACGTTCACCAGATTTTATATAATCCAACCAATATTAACCATTAACATCATCCCGATTCGCTCTTTATATCGTCCCCCATATGCGTTTCGGTAAAGAAATGTTATCAAATCCCCAAAACTGTTCTGTAATATTTATTTACTGGTAATATTTTTCAGATTTATTTTTAATAGAGTTCTTTGTTTGACATTTCATTTTTTGATGTTTATAATTTTTTGCTAATTTGCTGCTTTAGCTTCTGAGCAATTAGCATTGCCTCTTCTTCCATATCATAAACACCGCAAATTTTTATTACAAATCTATTTTTCTCTTTACCTTTATTAGCCAAAGGTTTTCTTGCTGTAATCCACCAATACTTTTTACCGTGGTTGACCACTATATCATTAGCGGATATTTCCACTGGTTTTCCCAACTCCAAAGACTTGCAACATCCATGGCAGAGGAAATCTTCAAGTGTTACTTCTTCAGCCTTCATATGTATATTGTTCCCATATTCTTTCAAAATCGCCATAATCTGTGCCGCAGTCTCTTCTACACTTGGTGCCGTTGGGAGCCTGATGTTTTCAGACTCCCTGTACCAAAATAAAGTCCAGCAACGTTGACTCCTCGCATGGTAAAATACACTAAACTGTTCTTGTTTCAAATTACTTAAAATTTGGGCTGCTTCTATTTTTCCATGTTTTCTTACCAGTTCTTCCTCTAAATTAAAACTTTGAAATACTTCTGGATCAGCCGCTATCGGAAACATATTCTTTAAAGTATGCAAAATTTATCGCCTCCTTTCTTTCTCATTTTCAATTACATATTCAGTATTCTGGATTTTTTCCATTCTCAACACAAAATTTCAATTTTTTTTATTTTTAATAAATCCAGTTCCATTCTTCATCTTCAATAATCCCTTGAATAACTGCATCATTATACATTGTGTCGTAGCAATTCCAATAATACTGTCTAAGGTCATACTTTTCTTGTTCAAACATCGATTCAGGTACATCTTCATAAAATTCAATCAGCTTGCCTTTAACCTCCTCCGCAGTCATGCCATCCACACCTCTGCCAAATAAGTTTTTAGCATCGCCATCATAATCTCGTTTTTCACAAAATGCTTTTACTGCATCAATAAATTCTTCTCTCCTGGAAGGGAAATCAATGAGTTCAAAATCAGCCTTGCGATATGCCTTAAGCATCAAGTCAAACATATCGTAAGAATCTTCAATCCCTTTGAAAAATTCAAGTGGTTGTTCTTCAAAATATTGGCAGATACTTTCATGAATTATAGTCGCATTTTCAGCTCTCGGGTCATCTCCATCATGCGCATACCCTACTAATTTCCAAGCCTTCTCTAACTCGCACTTTGCATGATAACTGTTATCTCTGGACAATTCCCATATATATGAATAGCAGTCTTCATACCAGCTGTTGATACCTCTTATGATGTCTTCCTTCTTTTCAAGAAGCGCTTCTCTTTCCTCCTCACTTTCAATATTTTCCGTATTTTTCATATCTACTTCTTTCATTGTACTGTTCTCCTTTTCTATTGATTTGAATATTTTCCTCGGAAAAGCCATTCCGTCTAACACAAAACGTCAATGTTTTTCCTTACATTTGCAATATGCCGAAAAAATTTCAAAATGAAATCACTAATTCAAATTTTTTATAAAAAAAATAGCCCACATTTCTGCAGACTACTTTTCTTTCTTATTATCCTCTACTTTTTAGGATTTGTCATCCTTCTAACTCTTCTTAAAAATTTTAATTCTGTCTCCACAATCTCATCCGGCTTATATTCTCCATATACATCCAAATCAGAGACAACCAAAATATGTATTCCTTTTGGAATCGTCTCTCTATTCAAGTCCCTTACCAGTTCCGCAGTATGCTTTCCCCCAATAGTTTTCCATGCAATGCATTTCGGCTTCTCACCAAATTTTCTGATTTTATCCCGAGCAACTAAATACATCTCTTTGCCCTCATCTTCTGGCCAACATGAAATAAGCCTTCCATATTTTTTCATTTCCAGTCGTTCTATTTCTTTTCTTAATTCCTCATGGCTTCTTCCATCTGGCTCCACGATCGGCTCATCTCTATACCATATCGCCATACTCAAACCTCCTTGCGGCTATAGTCCCACATCCAGAGGAAAACGCAAGGTGATTCATACTTTCATTCATTTTCATCTAAGTTATGCATTGCCAGTTTTACAATTCTTTTCCTTGTAACATTACACACCAAATTTCGTGAGCAGAAATTCAAACGCTAATCGTGCTGCTGATTCTGTATTATATTCATTCAAAACATATGTTCTTCCACTTTTAGTCACTATCTCAATTTTCTTTCCATTCATACACACAGACTCGATTGCACAATCGTTAATTGCATGTTCTCTGCTTTTATCCAAAATATACATTGTTCATCACCTCCCAGTATTTTCTGAAGAAATAATTTCATATAGTTTGGTCTCACTTATTTTCTTCAAAATTAATATGACAAACAATTCATTTCGTAAAATGTGTTTAAATTGTGTTTCATTAGTGATATTTTTGTGAATTATTCTTTGCAATAGTGAATTTATAGGCTGTTTGCATTGCAAATCAATTTATGCCATAATAATTTTGTAATCAAGAAAATACTCGCGAGTAAAAATAAACAAATTTAACAGAAAGGAGAGTTACAATTTGGAAGAAAAAGGAGATGTCTCAAATGAACCTATCCAAGACAAAAATGAAGAACCTACACTAGAGCAACCAACTAACGATTTACCTTCTTTAATCTCAGATATTGAAGAACGGCTTACTGATGCTTTATTCACAAAAGTTCTTCGAAGTTATTGGCCCAGATATTGCCGTTTATCCAGCCAAGGCTGGCCAGAAACAACTTATGTTCACCCAAACTTAGAATATGCTGGATTCGCATCAAAGGTATGGGAAAAAGATTCGTTTTTATGGCTTAAATTTGGTCAATCTGAGACTTCCGATATTTCAGAACGTTATGGATGGCCTACGCATTATTTTTTATGCTACCAAAAACAACCGATTTATAACGCTCATGGGATAAAGCATTTTGAAGACTATAGTTTCAGATGTATGGCAGGATTGGCCTTGTATAAATATTATTCCACTTATGCACTGACAAATAATGGATTGATAGGGAAGGCAAGAAAACCAATTTTTGAATACCTCTATACAGGAAAAAGTGGAACTATTTATTCTAACCGATACTGGCATAGTTTTATAAAATTAGTTCAAAACAAAGAACCCTATTTAGAATTTTTAAATGGAGTTTTTTGTAGACTTTCACATTATGTAAAAGATTTTTTTGTACAAAAATGTTTTGATGATGCCTGTTATATGGCATCTCACCAAGGGTTTGTTCCAAGAATTTCACGGGAAAAATACAAAGAATTCATCTATCTTATTGATTGTATAGATTGTACGCCACTTTCTTTTGAGGAACCGCGCAATCTACTGCTTTACATATATGAAACCATAATATATGTTACTGATCGTAATGATATATTTGTAAAAACAAAACTCCTGGATCACAAAAGAAAACCAAGCCCGAAGAAAAAAGTACAGCATAACAAAAAAAGACCACTTAAACAATTCCCTTGGAGGGAAATATAACAAAGGAGGATTTATATGATTTACAACACTAATCTTGATTTTCGTATGCAGCATATTTTAGCTCCATTTAATATTTCAGGCAATACCTCAAAGGCTGAATGTCTGAATATTGCCAATTTTTTGCAGGTTGCTTTTTATATGAAATATTGTTCTCAGATGATTGAGAAAATTGAACCACCGGAAATGCTCTGCAAATCCAGGGTAAGAAAAGAAATTGGATATTACCTTAACAAAACAGATAGATGGTGCTGTTATGCTACCAGGCACACTAACTACGAATATTACAAAGATTCTGTTAAAGCTTTACTTCTTGAATTAGAAGAAGATCTTCCTATTGAAGCAAGAGTCAATTTTATGTCCGTTTATCGTGGCTACTACAATAAACTAAAGTATAAACCCCAAAAAGATTTTCGTGATGCTTTTATTGCAATGGACAGACTTAATACAGAGATTGATACATTGGATGACGTAATAAAAGACGCCCAAATCTTTAAGTTCCTTGTAGTCAATGAATTAGAAAGACTTTGTGGCCGCAAGTACATTCTCGCAGAAAATATTTTACAGATTTATGAGGAATACGAGCTGTCCAATGATCTCTCTGTTGTAAACGATGTTGAATTCTTGGATGGTAGTGCCGCTACAACAGAATCAAAATCCAGTTTACTGCTAAAAAGCATGGGGTGGACTCTAATATAAAACACGGGCAGCAGGATTACCTGCTGTCTCCCCATAATTTTTCCAGAACCTAATAACCCAATTACTAATATGATTTTATAAAGAAAGGAGTAACATATGGTTACATTATCTTTAAGAAAAATGCTCTACTGCAATTCACTGAAAAAAACTCGTAATGAAATTTACGACATGATTAATTCTCTAAATACTGACTATATAAATAACCATTCGGAAGACTTAATATATATTCTGTGCGGATTATTTGTATATCATAGTTTAGGTTTCTGTCAAAATGATGAACATCTTTTTAAAAACAATATTTCATCTTCATACGAATGGTCCGAATATCTTAATAACCTTGATGAAGACATAGCCTTTTTCCTTTGTCAATCAATTGGTAAAACTGCAAAAGCTATTGACCCTAAGCAAGATTATATAAAAGGGTTATTACTTTTTACAGCAAAAAAACTCCCAGAGTTTATCAAGGAAAACGATATCAGTTGTCTTTCCCAGATACTTAAACAAATTGACACACTCCCACTTTGTATTGAAAATAGCGCAGATTTTCGCTATGTCCAGGCTTTAACTTATCTTCTTGAATTATTGATAAAAAATGCGATAGATAAGAAAAATGGCAATACAGAATATTACGATTTTTCTTCCATTACCAAAGGTATAAGAAAATTTTTAACTCAGTCATCAAACAAAGCACGTGAGGATGATATGCTTTGGTACATTCACGTAGCTGTACACGAGACTCTATACAAGAAAATCGTAAATGATAACGATACTACAAATAACTCCACTGAAGGTGATATTTTTGATGATGAAACGATTGAAGATTTTGTGGAAATTGAATATATATCACCTCTCCAAAAAGCACTAGATTACGAAATACTGTATTAACTTTAAAACGTCACTGAGAATTTCTTAGTGACGTTTTTTTACATAAAAAAAGACAACATAGGGTGTTGTCCACTTGTTGTCCTTTTATTCTTGAGGTCACAAAAGCCGCAATTTTACTATATTTTTAAGATTCTAGGATGATACTTATATCCTCCCCGAAACGCCCCGGCTTCTGAAGTACTAGCTGAAGCCGGGGCGTTAACTTTCCTGTTTTGCTGTTTTTTTCTATTTTACTCCAAGCTTCTCCAGTTCCTTTGCCGCCTGCTTCAGATTATGGAATTCAATGGCATGAATACCAAGCTTTCTTGCAGCCTCGCAGTTCTCCGGGCGGTCATCCAGGAAAACGCTCTCCTCCGGTTTTAAACCGAATCTGGAAAGAAGTGTCTCATAAATATCAGCCTCCGGTTTGATCTGCTGAACCTCACAGGAGAAAATCACACCATCCATATTTTTCAGAAAAGGCATTTTACCTGGTCTTGTCTGATCCAGCATGAATTGGCTGTAGTTTGACAGAATGTACAGATGATAGCCCTGGCTTTTCAGATAGCTGGTCCAGGTTTCGGCGTAATCCTTAATTCCAATTGTTTTTCCTGATTCTTCGATCACACGCTTTACATCCGCTTCGTACTCGGCCGGAAGTTCTGCGATAAACTGTTTCCGGTATTCTTCTTCAGGAAACAGGCCACGGTCACGCTCATTCCAGATCTGGCTCTTAAAAACCTTCTCAGCAATCAGCTTCTCTTCTTCTGCCGAAAAGTGGAACGCTTTCAGATAGCTTTCCCAATCATAGGAAACCAGAACCTGTCCCACATCAAAAATTATGTTTTTCACTTCGCCTGCGACCTCCTTTTCCTCTTTCTTCAAAAGTTTATAAACCATAAGAAATACATAAGCCAGCACTGGCACCAGAATTACAGTACCTACTGCTGCCTTAAAATTACCCTGGGCATTCTCACCGCTTCCAAATGCAAAAATCATGGGAAGACAGCACACTGCCAGTAAAACTGCCACTCCAAGAATGGCAGCTGCACGTTTAAAATTTTTCATTCTTTGTTCCTTTATAAAATTCGTTTTCTTTTTATCATCTAGTACATCGAAAATTAAGTTTCTGCTATATTGGCGCAAGATGATTTCTTCATATGCAAGGCGGAGGAAAGAGGCGTAGCGGTGGCTACAGCGACCGACGACAACGCAGCAGATGAAAAATCAGACAAGTCAATAGGGCAGTTACTTAATATTCGATGTACTAGATACAACTTACGCCGGAGAGAACCTCCGGCGCAGTCACATTTCAATTACCGATCACTCTGTAACCAGTAATGTATTCTTACTCACAAGCGTCTGATACGCAGCCGCTTTTTTCCCAATTATTTATTTCTGTAAATAATATCGTTTCTTCCTGGTCCGTTGGAAACCATGGTGATCGGGTATCCGATCTTCTCCTCGATGAATTCGATGTATTTTCTGCAATTCTCCGGAAGATCCTCATAGTTCTTTATTCCACGGATATCGCATTTCCATCCTGGAAGCTTCTCGATCACCGGTTTTGCTTTCTCAAGTCTGGCTGTGGTCGGGAAGTCTGTGGTAATCTCTCCGTCGATATCGTAAGCAACACAAACCGGGATCTCATCCAGATAGCCAAGTACGTCAAGTACTGTAAATGCCACATCTGTAGCACCCTGAAGACGGCAGCCGTATTTAGATGCAACACAGTCATACCATCCCATACGTCTCGGACGTCCAGTGGTAGCGCCGTATTCTCCGCCATCACCACCGCGTCTTCTAAGCTCGTCAGCCTCTTCTCCGAAAATCTCGGAAACAAATGCACCGGCACCTACTGCGCTGGAATAAGCCTTGCTTACAACAACAATCTTCTGGATCTCATATGGAGGCACACCTGCTCCGATTGCACCATATGCTGCCAGTGTGGAAGAAGAGGTAACCATTGGGTAAATACCATGGTCAGGGTCTTTCAAAGTTCCAAGCTGTCCCTCAAGAAGGATCTCCTTGCCCTCTTTCAGTGCATTATTCAGATACAAGGAAACGTCGCATACATATGGTGCAACCATTTTCTTGTATTCCATCAGCTCTGCAAAAAGCTCATCAACGTTCAGAAGCGGTTTGTGGTATAAGTGCTCAAGAAGAACGTTCTTAGTTTCACAAACGCTTGCCAATTTCTCCTTCAGGCGATCCTCGTCAAAAAGCTCATTTACCTGAAAACCGATTTTTGCATATTTGTCAGAATAGAAAGGTGCGATACCGGATTTAGTAGAACCGAAAGATTTGCCTCCCAGACGCTCTTCCTCATACTGGTCAAACAGAATGTGGTACGGCATAACCATCTGTGCTCTGTCAGAGATCAGAATCTTCGGTGCCGGAACACCTTTGCTTACAACCTCATTGTATTCTTTGAAAAATACAGGGATATTCAGTGCAACACCGTTGCCGATCACACTTGTGGTGTGTCCGTAAAATACACCTGACGGCAGAGTGTGAAGTGCGAATTTACCATAGTCGTTTACAATGGTATGTCCTGCATTTGCACCACCCTGGAATCTAACGATAATATCAGCTTTCTCAGCAAGCATGTCGGTAATTTTACCCTTACCTTCATCTCCCCAGTTTGCTCCAACTACTGCTTTGATCATAACTCAAATTCCTCCTGTGTCTGATCTGAATTTCATTAAAAAAGAAAACAACAACCTTTTATCATACATTAATCTCAGCTGTCATTCCAAGCATTTCCTTGTGGGAATCCAGAACCGGATTTACAACTTTTGCAATAAAGCTTTCGGTCTGCTCTTTGGCACGTCCCACATATTTCTTCGGATCCATGGTTTTCTGAAGCTCTTCCAGAGTCAGGTTAAATGCCGGATCGGCTGCGATCAGCTCAAGAAGGTTGTTGTCCTTACCTTCTACCTTAACATTCCTGCCTGCTTCCATGGAAAGCTCACGGATGCGCTCATGAAGCTCCTGACGGTCTCCACCTGCTTTTACTGCGTCCATCATAATGTTCTCAGTTGCCATAAATGGCAGCTCAGCCATCATGTGTTTCTCGATAACCTTCGGATAAACCACAAGGCCATCTACAACATTCAGGCACAGATCCAGGATTCCGTCAATTGCAAGGAAGCCTTCCGGTACGGAAAGACGCTTGTTGGCGGAGTCATCCAGGGTTCTCTCAAACCACTGGGTAGCAGAGGTGATGGCTGGATTTAGGGCATCTACCATCACATATCTGGAAAGGGAAGCAATACGCTCACTTCTCATCGGGTTTCTCTTATAAGCCATAGCGGAAGATCCGATCTGGGATTTCTCAAATGGCTCCTCTACTTCTTTCAGATGCTGAAGAAGACGGATATCGTTTGACATCTTGTGTGCACTTGCTGCAATTCCTGCCAGAACATTGACAACACGGGTATCAACTTTACGGGAATAGGTCTGTCCGGATACCGGATAGCATTCCTTGAATCCCATCTTGGCAGCGATCATCGGATCGATCTTGTCGATCGTCTCCTGGTCTCCTTCAAACAGTTCCAGAAAGCTTGCCTGTGTACCTGTAGTACCTTTAGAACCAAGAAGCTTAATGGTGCCAAGAACATATTCCAGATCTTCAAGATCCATCATGAATTCCTGTGTCCACAGTGTGGCACGCTTTCCAACGGTAGTTGGCTGTGCAGGCTGGAAATGGGTAAATGCAAGTGTAGGCTGATCTTTATATTTGTCAGCGAACTTGGAAAGCTCTGCAATTACGTTTACCAGTTTCTTCTGAACCAGTTTCAGAGCTTCTGTCATAACAATAATGTCTGTATTATCTCCTACATAACAGGATGTTGCTCCCAGGTGGATGATTCCCTTTGCTTTCGGGCACTGCACACCGTAAGCATATACATGGGACATAACATCGTGACGCACTTCTTTCTCACGGGCCTTGGCAACATCATAGTTGATATCGTCTGCATGAGCTTTCAGTTCATCAATCTGTTCCTGGGTGATGTTCAGTCCAAGCTCCTTCTCAGTCTCTGCCAGAGCGATCCAGAGTCTTCTCCAGGTGCGGAATTTCATATCCTGTGAAAAAATGTACTGCATTTCCTTGCTGGCATAACGCTCAGACAAAGGGCTTGTATATCTGTCTGTACTCATTCTTTCTCTCCTGTTTCTAAGTAAGTTTTTATCATTCACTTTGCGGATCAACTGTTTTTTTCCACATACAAGGGGATTATATAACATCCAAAGATTTTAAGCAAGCCCCTGATGGAATTTCCCAAGGAATTCCTTCATTCTTACATGTTCTGATGAAAATACCTCTTCCGGGGTACCTTCCACTGCGATCAGACCGTCATCCATAAAGATAATCCGGTCGGAGATGTCACGGGCAAAGCTCATCTCGTGGGTAACAATCACCATGGTGATATGCTCGGCTGCCAGGTCTTTGATTACTTTCAAGATTTCGCCAGTGAGCTCCGGATCCAAAGCAGATGTGGGCTCATCGAAGAAAAGAATATCCGGGTTCATGCAAAGGGCTCTGGCGATGGAAACTCGCTGCTGCTGTCCGCCGGAAAGCTGGTAGGGATAATAATTTTCCTTATCCGAAAGCCCCATTTTCTTAAGAAGCTCCCTTGCCTGCGCATAAACCTCTTTTTTATCTCTCTTTTGTACCTTAATTGGAGCGTCTGTAATATTTTTAATCACAGAAAAATGGGGAAAAAGGTTAAAATTCTGGAAAACCAATCCGATTTTTCCGTTTTTGATGATTTCGCCGCCGTCTGGGGTCTCCAGACCAGTGGCACAGCGAAGCAATGTAGACTTACCCGAACCGGATGGACCAATAATACTAAGGACCTCGCCCTTGTCTACTTCCAGGGAAATGTCACGGAGAACATCCAGGGCTCCGAAACTTTTCTTTATGTGTTTCATTTCAAATAATTTCATATAGTGACTCCTTCTGGTTACCCGCACACAGTTTTACAATGTATATTCACTGCAGGTTGATGATAAATTATTAGCGGTAATAGTTCAGTTTTTTCTCTACTTTATCCATGATCACTGCTACCAGCAGGTTAAATACATAATAAAATACAGCCGCTACCACAAACGGCACCATCGTGGTCTGAGAGCTGGCAATCTGTTTCGCCAAAGTGAACATTTCAGCTACCGCTACAACAAACGCCAATGAAGTATCCTTTACCAGAGTGATTACTTCGTTGGTAATAGATGGCAAAATCCGTTTAAATACCTGGGGAAGAATGATGCGGAAGAAGGTCTGTGCTTTGGAGTAGCCAAGGATTCTGGCTGCTTCATACTGACCTACTGGCATGGATTCAATTCCACCACGGTAGATTTCTGCAAAATAAGCGGCATAATTAATTGCAAAAGCAATAAATACAGCGATCAGGCTGTAACCCATGGAAATTCGGATTCCAAAAATAAAATATGGTCCGAAATATACTACCATCAGCTGCAGCATAAGAGGTGTTCCGCGCATAATGGAGATATAAGCAGAAACGATCCATCTGATTATCTTTATTTTGGACATTTTACCCCAGCAGACCAGAAGGCCAAGTGGCAGGGAAAATATAAGGGTTACAAAGAAAATTTCCGTAGTTACGGTCATTCCCTTTGCAAGCTGGCTTAACATTACACTAAAACTCATAGTTACTGTGTTCCTCCTGTTGATACTTGTGTTCTAAGGGATCGCATTTCACGTTTCATTTCATTCTATAATTCACATTCTGCGAATCAAGCTCCTTCTTTTGGAGCAGACCCCTTCTCGCTAAGAAAAGAGGGTGCGCCAGGTACCCTCTTTTTTACATATATTCTTGTTTATATTCTATGTGAATTATTCAGCCTCATCCTCAGCAGCCTCAGCTGTCTCATCAGAATCTGCATTTTCTTCTGCCGCATCTGTGCTCTCTTCTGTCTTATCAGCTGCTTCCTCATCTCCCAGGCAAAGCATGTCAGCTACACCATACTGCTCAGCCAGTTTATCAATCTCGCCCTCATCATACAGCTTCATAACCTCAGCCCATACGGTATCACGAAGCTCCTCGTTTCCTTTGGCAAAGCCAATACCGTACTGTTCGCTCTGAATCGGCTCGTCAAGGATCTTATATTTACCCTCTTCTCTCTGAGCCAGCTGATATTTAGCAACTCCGATATCAACAGCAACAGCATCAGCTGCGCCAGAATCAATATTCATAAATGCGGTATTGTAATCCGGATTCTCTGTAAGGGATGCAAAACTGTCTGTCAGTTCTTTGTTATCCTCGCTGTTCAAAGCATCAAGTGCTGCAGATGCAGCCTGTACTACAACATTCTTCCCTGCCAGATCTGCCAGTGTCTCAATTCCGGAATCGGAAGCGACTACCATAACCTGCTCGTTATTCAGATATGGATCAGACCATGTATAATCATCCTCACGTCCATTGATGGTAAAGCCATTCCAGATACAGTCAATATTTCCGGAATTCAGTTCCATATCCTTGGAATCCCAGTTAATTGGTTTCTTTACAAGCTCCCATCCAAGATTATCACATACCTTCTGCGCCACATCCAGGTCAAAACCAACATATTCGCCACTTTCATCCATATAACCAAAAGGCGGGTACTCTGCATCAAATCCAACAGTCAGGGTCTTACTGTCGGCATCTGCATAAACAGTCACACCAGAGCAGATACCTGCTGCCACCAAGGCACTCATCATAATCGCCAGCATTCTTTTTTTCATAATATCTATCCTCCTGAAATCTAATTTTCATTATTTTAGTGCGTTTTCACTCTACCATGTTAAAGCATGGTTGTATGGTAGCATACGAAAGTAATTCTGTCAATATAGTTTTTGCAATTTGACGAGCAAGTTCCAGCCAATAGTTACTGTTCACTCCGTTCACAGTAACGCGCTTCGCGATGCACAGAAATCATGCA
>OBKG01000472.1_pt1 | contig 16721 bp, 14 predicted proteins | sample 1519741 | NCBI WGS metagenome assembly OBKG01 (sample SAMN00265072, study PRJEB22529) | human gut metagenome
CAGGTGAAAATTGGCTCTTTTTTGTAAGCTGTGATTCCGGTGGGTGTGACCGTGTTGGCAGTTTTAATATTGCCGTAGCCATGATCTACGGCGATGATTTTTGTGTTTTTGATTTCTCTCATAAAAAATCCCTCCATTTTTGTATTGATTTCCCTGGCAGTTCGTACCTGCGTGGTACTGGACTGCTGTGGGAAAAGCATACAAAAGATGGAGGGATAAGGCATTGAGAGAAAATTGAGTATGAAATGAGAAAAATGTTTTGAAAATAGGAATACAAGAAGAATAAGATGTTTCGATAATGACGAAGGCTGCATTTTACGGTGACCAACGGCCGCAATTCCGTTTTCTAACGGCCAAATAATGATTTTCATCGGTCGAATAGCACAATCCTCAATCCGAGTCAATGGCAGGGGCTAAAGCCGGCATAAATGCCCCATTGACACGGTTTCGGACTGTACTTATGTGTAATCAAGCAGAATAAAGAATTATTCTGCAACCACCAAATTTGTTGGCTGTTTCGGAATGGAATGAGGCCGTTTTGCTCCATAAAATCGACCGTTCAACTCCGCAATATGCACGAAGACCATTAAATTAGAATTCTTCAGTTTTATATTTGCATTTTACATGAATAAAGAGTATTCTTGTTTGTTAAGAAATGTGATGAAAGGAGTATGAGTAATCCTATGGTGAATATACATTGCCTTACGATCTTACGGGAAGATGAATTTCGTGAGTTGAAGAAAGATTTTCCGCATGATAACGAATTATTACACAGTATAAGATCAATCCGATACTGTAAAGCGGAAGTGTTTCGGGATTGTATTCTGGGAACTTTGCGGGTACCGGAAAAAAATGAAAAACGTACACCGCAGGTTGTCTGTGGATTTTACCTGACAGATAAAGAACTTTTTTTAATTGAGGACAGTGGGGAACTGAAACACTGGATAGAGAAAAAGGAAGAACAGTTTCAGGAGTTGAAATCACCGGATCAGTTTCTTCTTAAGATGATGGAATTGATGATTGAAAATGATCTTCTATATTTGTTACATTTGGAAAAAGAAATTGAAAAGATGGAAGATCAGCTTATAAAAGGTGTTCCAAATAATTTCTTTTCGGTTCTTACAAAGTATCGACAGAAACTATCTGAGCTGGATGCATATTATGAACAGCTGGCTATGATTGGTGATTTATTACAGTCTCAAGACGGACTGCCTATTATCCGTAATACAGAATCGTGGAATCGTTATGCACTTAGGACAGAGCGACTGCAGAACCATGTGCATTTGCTTAGAGAAAATATACTTCAGTTACGTGAACTGTATCAATCTCAGCAAGAAGCACAGCAGAATAAGATTATGTGTATTCTTACAGTTGTCACAACAATATTCCTTCCTTTGACACTTTTGACTGGATGGTATGGTATGAATTTTGTAAATATGCCAGAGCTACAGTGGAAATATGGATATGTTGCAGTGATTGTAATTGCAGCAATAACGATTATTTTTGAAATAATATATTTTAAAAAGAAAAAGTTGTTGTAAGAAATATGTGATTGGTTCTCAGAAAGAAAAGAGTGGCTTTTAAAATAATGGATCAGGTTGAGAAAAATAAATGGCTGCACACAATTTTGTATGCAGCCGAATCTATATGAAGAGGTGCCTTTTTCCTCCTTGGCAAATGTTAGTTTTGGTTATATTTTTACAACCAGAAACGGTTGGAAAAGCATCCACGCATAACGGATACAATACCCTGAAGGATCAGGAAAAATCCGATTGCCCAGGCCATAGCTGTAATACCAGCAAATGGATGTGTGAATGACAGAAAACCAATCACAGTCAGCAGGATTCCAAGTACCGTAAACCAGCCCCAGCCCTTTACTCCAAGTTTTTGAAGGTCAAAAGAATGAACCAATTTGGTGATACCTGAAAAATCAGCCACATTCCTAAAATAAAGGAAATCGTCATTGCGGTAAACCAGCTATTTCCCAGAATGAATAAAGACATCAGTACGGTCAGAATGCCGTCAGCAAGAAACCAGCCGGAGCCTGCCATATAATCATGCCCGGCTGCAAATATCACAATATCTATTATGCCGGAAAACATCATGGCAATTCCAAAGATAATGGGAAGAGCATAAAGAATCTCTCCGGGATTCCTCAAACACCCGATCCCGGTTATAATCAGAAGAATTCCGGCTAAAATCCATAATACTCTTGATGTCGTTTTACTCATACCAAAAACCTCTTTCCGAATTGTATTTGGCGTTTAAAACAGGCAGGGGTTTTATTCCCTGCCCGTTTAAGATCAACCTTCAATGGGAATATAATGGGAGTTGTTTTCAACTGCCTTCTGTTCTTTTGGAATAGTAAAGAAAAGAATACCATTTTCAAATTTCGGATGGATGTCTTCCTTCTGAACCTTGTTTCCCACATAAAAGCTTCTGCTTACATTTCCAGCATAACGTTCGCGGCGGATATATTTTCCTTCCTTATCTTTTTCATCTTTATCCAGACCTTTTGCTGCACTTACCGTTACATAACCGTTCTCAAGCTGGAACTGAATCTCGTCTTTCTTAAATCCGGGAAGATCAATGTCCACTTCATAAGTGTTGTCTTTTTCTTTCACATCGGTCTTCATGATATGGGGAGCATGTTTCCCATACAATTTTTTATCGATGTCCGGAAATGCAAAATCATCCATAAAATCATCAAATAAACTTTCTCCCAAAATACTAGGCATTAACATAAGTCATATCTCCTTTCATGACATAAACTAAAGTTTGCACTATCGGAGAAACCCGAAGTGTTGATTTATGAATATTAGGAGGATGAATCATTTCCATCGCCTTTGTTCTGTGTGTAATATAACACATGTATTAGCACTCGTCAATAGGGAGCGCTAATAAAAATGTGAAGATTTTGTGACCAAAATTTTGTAAACTGAAATGTCACATTTTCCTGGGATTGAAAAACAACCTGTGTGTGCTATACTGAATGGGTGGCGTACTTGAATAATAAACAATAAAGAGGCGATTGTAATGAGTAAAATGAGAGAAGTACCGCTGGGGCTGTTAAAACTGGCGGCAATTGTCTTAGCAGCTACCATAATTGGAAAGATATTTACAGGACTTGGATTTCCGGAGACGAATATTGTTGTGATGTATCTTCTGGCTGTTCTTTTGGTTGCGAGGTTTACATCAGGATATCAGTATGGGATTTTATCTTCAGTGGTTTCACTCCTATGTTATAATTATTTTTTTACGGAACCCTATCATACGCTTGCAGTAAATGATCCCGGGTATCTGATTACTTTTTCAATCATGCTGACAACTTCCATTCTCACGAGTGCCCTGACAACAAAAGAAAAACTATTAACGGAAGAAGCAAATGAAAGAGGGAAAGAAAGCCAGATCTTATATATGCTCTCCAGTAAGTTGTCTGATGCGTCGGATATGGAAGCTGTTTTGAAAATAGCTGCAGAAAGCATCAGCCATCTTTTTCAGGTAAATGTCGGATGTATTTATATTGGAAGACAGTCTGAACCGCTCTACATTCAGCAGTCAGGAAAAGAACAGATTCACAGAGGAGTGCCGGATGCAGAAGAGATTCGGAAGAAATATATGGATCTTCGGACAGAATATCTGGAAGAAGAGGATAGTTATGGTTATCCGGTTAATGGGAGAGAACATTTGCTGGCAGTGGTAAAAATTGATAAAACCGTTCATGCGGAAAAGCTGCAGGAAAAGAAAAAGCTGCTGCATTCTATCATAGAAAATGTCTCCATGGCGATGGAACGTATTGAAGTAACGGTAGAAAGAGTGCGTGACAGAGAAAATATGGAACGGGAAAGAGAACGTGCGAATCTTCTGCGTGCGATTTCTCATGATCTTCGGACACCACTGTCGGGTATCATGGGAACTGCGGAAATGCTGATGGATATGACTGACAAAGAAGACAGACGTCAGGGACTCCTTCAAGGTATCTATCAGGATGCCGACTGGCTGAAATCATTGGTCGAGAATATCTTAAGCCTGACAAGGCTGCAGGATGGCAAGATTGTGATACATAAGGAAATGGAAGCAATCGAAGAGGTGATCGGCTGTGCGGTTGCCCATGTGGAACGAAGCTTTCCAGAGCGGGAGATACAGGTAGAGATACCGGATGAGTTCCGGTTAGTGCCCATTGATGCAAAGCTGATTGAGCAGGTAATTACCAATCTGCTGGACAATGCAGTAAAACACACAAGACCGCAGGAAGCCATTACTGTTTCTGTCAGTTACACAGAAGATGAACTATTGGTTTCTGTCCGGGATGAAGGAGAGGGAATTGCAGAAGCAGATGTTCCAAATTTGTTTAAAATGTTTTATACGTCTAAATCCCGTTCTGCTGATGTAAAAAGAGGAATCGGGCTGGGGCTTACGATCTGTGAGACGGTGGTAAATGCTCATGGTGGAACGATCACCGGAGGGAACCGGACGGATAGGAAGGGAGCAGAGTTTCTCTTTACATTATCGCTTACGGAAGGAGAAAGTGAAATTGTTTAAAGAAAAGATATTGATTATTGAAGATGATATACAGATACAGAATTTTATGGCTTATACATTGGAAAATGCTGGATTTTTTGTGGAAGGCGCAGTAAATGGGAAAGATGGCATCTCCTATATGGTAAGGAAAAATGCAGATCTGATCTTACTGGATCTGGGGCTTCCGGATATGGATGGAATGGAAGTGCTCCATAAAATCCGTGAATGGTCGGAAGTTCCGATAATAATTGTTTCTGCAAGGGATCAGGATAAAGAAAAGGCAGCGGCTTTGGATGATGGAGCGGATGACTATCTGACAAAACCTTTTTCCGCTACAGAACTGATGGCCAGAATCCGAGTGGCACTGCGACACTATTACCGTATGAATCATTTGGAATCAGAGGAAAGACCGGATGATACGGTATATGTGAATGGAGGTCTGAAACTGGATAACGGGGCGCATATTGCCTATAAGGATGACAAGGAGATTCATCTGACCCCTTTGGAATATCAGCTGTTGCTTTTATTTATGCAGAATCCGGGAAAGGTACTTACCTACCATACGATTTTACGGAAGATATGGGGAGAAGGATACGGGGAAGATACACAGGTACTTCGTTCTGTAATGGCTTCCACCCGAAGAAAAATCGAACGGAATCCGGCAAAACCGGAGTATATAGAAACGGAAATAGGAATCGGATACCGGATGCGGGAGCAGGAATTCGTAAAATAAAAATAATTTCAGATGAAAAAAGAGGATGTAAATCGAGCAGTAAAGATTTGCATCCTCTTTTTTCTTACACCATTTTCACAACAGTCGTCTGATCTCACAACTTCTTCACACATTCTGAAAAATCTCACAGGATTCTCACAACCGGTGAATCGATTCCCACACCATTCCCACAGGTAAAAAGATATACTACGGGTACAACTTCAGAAGTGGGTGAGGATCCCTTCTGAAGTTGTGCCTCTGGCGGATCGCAGAGGCGCGCAGTCGAAAGCTCCTTCGGAGCGCGCGCCTCGCGGCAAGTACGCCGGTGGCGTACTTGATAATAAAAGGAGGAGAACCAAATGACTGAGAAATTAGAAAACAGATGTAAAAGGCTGATTGTTCAGCATGAATATAAAGAATGTGAAAAAAAACTGGGAGAGGCAATGCTTCAGAATCCGCATTCCGCAATCCCTCATAACCTGATGGGAATCCTGATGGAAAAAGAGCGTAATCATGTTCTTGCAATGAAACATTTCCGTGCAGCTTATGCACTGGATCCGACTTACATTCCCGCACGATATAACATGGAGCAGTATGGGACCATGTATCCTTCCGGAAGATGTGCCTATACAGAGGAGGATTGTCCGGTGCAGAATGATCCGCAGTTTAAAGTGGTTTACGATGAACATCATGTAGGACATCTTGTAAGAAAATAGGAGGGATTGAAATGACAGGAAAGGGAAATGAATGTACGGTGATCGCTGGATGCGGGCGTCTGGGTGCAAGCATAGCGGGAAAACTTTCAGAAGAGAAAAAAGATGTAATGGTTCTTGATTGTGATAAAACGGCATTCCGGAAATTGCCATATTCTTATGGCGGACTGACGTTAACAGCCAGTGCGACAGATATGGAGAGACTGGAAGCTTCTGGTCTTGCAGATGCTGCGGCTTTTATTGCTGTTACCGATCATGATTGTGTGAATATCTGTGCGGCGCAAATTGCAAAAAAGATGTTCCATATTCCGAAGGTTGTGGCAAGGATCTATGATGAAGAGAAGATTGCACTGGTAAAAGAGATGGGGATCGATACAATCTGCCCGTCAGAATTGTCGGAGAAGGAAATTGCCAATTACATCGAAATCGGAGGTGGAACACATGTGGAATAAAAAGAGAGAACAAAAAAGTATTCTGATCGTGGGAGGATTCCATAAAGCCAGATCCCTTGCCACTTCTTTGCTGAAAAAGGGATATCGTGTGACAGTCATTAATAAGGATTATGAAGCCTGTGAAAAACTGGCAGAAGTGAACAGGCTGAATGTTATTTTCGGAGACGGAAGTAAAAAGTTTATTTTAGAGGATGCAGCTGCCGGAAACTGCCAGGTGGCGATTGCACTGACAGACAGTGATGAGAGTAATCTTGTCATCTGTGAAATGTGTAAACAGTTCTTTCATGTGAAGAAAACAGTGGCTCTTTTAAATGATCCATCGAAAACAGATTTTTTCTACCAGATGGGAATTGACCGGGTGGTCTGTGCACTGAATATGATTACGAACATCATGGAGGAACAGGCAGTCATGGATGAGATGACCAGACTGATACCGGTTGACGAGGGAAGGATTCAGATTCTGGAACTGCCAATTCCGAAAAATTCATTAGTTGCGGGGAAGAAATTATGGGAATTGAATCTCCCCAAGGAAGTGATCATCGGCTGTATCCTTCGGGGAGACCGGAGTCTGATTCCCAGAGGGGATACCCGTATTACAGAAGGGGATGTGCTTCTGATCATTACTTCGGACAAGAGTAAACTTGACCAGATAAAGGAGCTGACGGAATATGCTGCATCGTAATGGAATATCAGTGATGGGGAAAATGATGGTATTAGAGGGCTGTATCCTGTTTGTTCCGCTTCTGGTTCTCCCATTTTACCCCGAAGAAATCGTTTTTATCTGGCAGTTCTTGCTGCCAGCGGCAGTTTCCATTGCACTGGGGATGGTTGTATGCCACAGAAAGAAAAGAAATATGAGCAGCAGCCGGATGGTGGTATTTACCTGGATGTATGGATTCATACTTGCGGTATTCCCATTCTGGCTGTATGGAAATATGACTCCTGTACAGGCTCTTTTTGAATCGGTAAGCGGGTTTACCACAACCGGACTTTCCGTATTGGATGTGGAGCGGCTGCCGCATATTTTCCTTTTCTACAGAGGTTTCCTGCAGTATGTGGGAGGTCTGGGGTTTGTGATGATGATGCTCCTTTTTATACAGGAAAAGGATTCGGTTACGTTGTACCAGGCAGAGGGGCATCCGGACAAATTAATGCCTACCATTGGAAAAACAGCAAAAGTGATTGGAATGATGTATGGATTTTTCCTGATTGCAGGCACGATTTTGTATACCATATGCGGGATGCCTGTTTTTGACAGCATCGTTCATACCATGTGTGCATTATCGACCGGCGGCTTTTCCAACCGGCTGGACAGTATCGGCTATTACCATTCCCTTCCCATTGAATGGATCACCGTTTTGCTGATGATGATTGGAACAACGAATTTTTCTTTGTTGCTGTTATTGTTCCGTGGACGGATCCGGGATTTCCTGCGTGCAAGTGAGATCCGTTTTTTGGCTGGCCTGACCGTGATCACGGTTCCAGTGATGACATTGTTTTTGGCAAAAAGTGGGATATCAGCAGGAGAGAGTACAGAATTGGCTTTTTTTAATGCGTTCTCTGCATTATCCACCACTGGGTATGCTACCTGCAGTTATCGTGAGTGGCCCGAGACAGCGCTGGGTATCATGATCTCGCTTATGATCATTGGCGGTGGGATCGGATCTACAGCAGGAGGAATTAAGCTGGGCAGGGTATGCAGGTTGATGAAGAATCTGGCATGGAATGTGAAGAAAAAGATGATATCGGACCGGACGGTAACGCTCACGTATTATTGTAAGGGAACAGAAAACGAATTACTGGACAGAACACAGGTGGAAGAAGCTTCTACCTATGCGCAGACGTATCTTCTGGTCTATGTGGCAGGGACGATTGCTCTGACATTCTTTTCCGGATGTACCTTACTGGAAGGGGCCTTTGAGTTTGCCTCCTCACTTGGTACGGTGGGACTCTCCATTGGAGTTACGAATGCAGGAACAAGTTCCGTATGCCTATTGATTGAGATCATAGGGATGATTTTAGGGAGACTGGAGATTTTTGTATTGATTCAGGCTTTTTTCAAAAACAGATAATCTTTTTAAGGTTCTTAATATGGGACAGGAGCCTCTTTATACATTTTTAAAAATGAGAATGATAGTATCAGATCATAAAAAGAAAACAAACGAGTGTATCAGGAGGTAAGTTCATGAAATACGGAAAAATGATATATGAAATAGAAAAGTGTATTGAGGATGGTGAATATTCAAAAGGGGAAAAACTGGCAGAACAGGCAATTATTAATAGCCCGAAAACTCCTGCTTTTCATAACCTGTTGGGGCTAATACTTGAAAAAGAATGCCGTCATGTACAGGCGATGAAATGTTTTAAGAATGCATATGATCTGGATCAGGGATATGAACCTGCCAGATATAATCTGGAACGCTATGGGATTTTCTGCCCGATTAAGAACTGTATGTATAGTGTTGAGGAAGAACCTATTGAATAATAAAACTTTATAACTTCTTTAAATGGAGAGCATTCTGCTTAACAGAAATTTATAAGAGAAAGTAGTAGATTAAAAAAGTACTCAAGAAAGAGTGCCAGGACTATGAGAAAAGGAGGCAAAGAGATGAATATCATCACAGCAGTCATAGGAATTTGTGCGACAGCACTATTGATTTATTATTTTGTAATTTTAATGAAGGGAGAAAAGATGTGATGGGAGCGATCATACAATATATATTTTATCTGACGGTGCTCGTCTTGCTTGCAATTCCGTTAGGACGTTATATCAGCAAGGCGATGAATGGGGAGAAAGTTTTCCTGACCGGAATTCTGGCACCGTGTGAAAAAGGAATTTATAAAGTGTTACATATTGATCCGGAAGAAGATATGTCATGGAAAAAGTATCTGGCAAGTGTACTGGCATTTTCCGGATTTGGACTTCTGGTACTGTTTCTTTTACAGGTGTTCCAGAAATTCCTCCCATTGAATCCCCAGCATATAGAGGGGATGAGCTGGGATCTGTCACTGAATACTGCCATAAGCTTTGTGACAAATACAAACTGGCAGGCATACAGTGGAGAATCACAGCTCAGTTATCTGTCTCAGGCTCTGGGGTTGACGGTTCAGAATTTTGTGACACCGGCTACGGGTATTGCAGTTCTATATGCTCTGATCCGTGGATTTACCAGAGTAAAAGGAAATGGTGTGGGAAACTTTTGGGCAGATCTGACAAGATCTACCCTGTATGTTTTAATGCCGCTTTCTCTGGCAGGTGCACTTATGATTGCTTCCCAGGGTGTGCCACAGACATGGAAAGCTGCAGAAACTGTAGAATTGATGGAGCCAGTTGCTTTTGATTCCGACGGCAATTATCTGGATGGAGCCAAGATCGACGGGGAGGCCGTAACGGTAGATGGAAAGGTTGTAGAGGATGCTGAAGTTGTTACAGAAGAAATCATTCCTCTCGGTTTTGCGGCAAGCCAGATTGCTATTAAACAGCTGGGTACCAATGGTGGTGGATATTATGGCGTAAACTCTGCACATCCGCTGGAAAATCCAAACTGGTTCAGTAATTTGCTGGAAATGTTGTTTTTACTTCTGATACCTGCGGCATTATGCTTTTCCTTTGGACGTGATGTCAAAGACAAAAAACAGGGAATCGCAGTTTTTATGGCGATGTTTCTGATGTTAATTGCAGCAATGTCTGTAGTAGCAGTAAATGAGCAGTCTGCATCTACGGCCCTTTCAGAAAATGAATATGTAGATACTTCCACTGACGGACAGGCTGGTGGAAATATGGAAGGAAAAGAAGCAAGATTCGGTATCGGTTCCTCTGTCACATGGGCAACATGGACGACGGCAGCATCCAATGGTTCCGTAAACTCTATGCATGACAGCTATACGCCTCTTGGCGGAATGATCACAATGCTTCTGATGCAGCTTGGTGAAGTAGTATTCGGAGGCGTAGGGTGCGGACTTTACGGTATGCTTGGATTTGCAATATTAACTGTATTTATTGCAGGATTGATGGTCGGAAGAACACCGGAATACCTGGGAAAGAAGATTGAACCTTATGAAATGAAATGGGCAGTCCTGGTATGCCTTGCCACACCAATCGCCATATTGGTATTCAGTGGAATAGCAGCAGCGGTTCCATCCGTTGCAGAAAGCCTGAATAACTTGGGGGCACATGGTTTTTCTGAAATGTTGTATGCATATTCATCAGCCGGAGGAAACAATGGTTCTGCATTTGCCGGTTTTGGTGCAGATACTCCATTTTTAAATCTTACCCTTGGTGGTGCGATGCTCCTGGCAAGATTTCTGCCTATTACCGGAATCCTTGCAATCGCAGGAAGTATGGTAGAGAAAAAGAAACTGGCAGTTACTGCAGGAACCTTATCTACCAGTAATGGAATGTTTGTATTCCTGCTGATCGTGATCGTTCTGCTGATTGGTGCTTTGAGTTTCTTCCCGGCACTGGCGCTGGGACCGATTGCGGAGTTCGTAGGATAAAAATCCGGAATAATCGAATACTTTGATCATAGGGAGGAATCAAAAATGGCAGAAAAACAAAAAATTGCCCTCTCGGATAAAAAAATGGTGATGAGGGCAATCAAAGATTCATTTATTAAGTTAAAACCGAAAACGCAGGCAGGCAATCCGGTCATGCTTCTGGTTTACCTGTCGGCAATTATGACTACCGGGCTCTGGCTCATTTCTCTGATTTTCGGAATTGGAGATGCACCTACCGGTTATACCTGTGCGATTGCAGTGATCCTGTGGTTTACGGTATTGTTTGCAAATTTTGCAGAAGCGATTGCAGAAGGAAGAGGAAAAGCACAGGCAGATTCTTTAAGAAAGGCGAAGAAAGATGTAGACGCCCATAAGATCCCATCCCCGGATCAGAAAGACAGAATTACTGTGATTCCGTCTACCAGCCTTAAAAAAGGAGATTTGGTTCTGGTAAAGGCGGGGGAACAGATTCCCGGTGATGGAGAAGTTGTGGATGGTGCTGCCTCTGTGGATGAAAGTGCAATTACCGGTGAGTCTGCACCGGTCATTCGTGAGAGTGGCGGAGACAGGAGTGCCGTAACAGGCGGAACAACTGTGTTGTCTGACTGGATTGTTGTAAGAATTACCAGTGAAGCAGGGGAAACCTTTATGGACAAAATGATTGCCATGGTAGAAGGGGCAAATCGTAAGAAGACACCGAATGAGATTGCATTGCAGATTTTTCTTGTTGCATTGTCCATCGTATTTATTATGGTTACCATGTCCCTTTATACATACTCCATATTCTCTGCAAAGCAGGCTGGTATAGCGAATCCTACATCTATTACGACCCTTGTCGCATTGCTGGTCTGCCTGGCACCGACAACAATTGGTGCGTTGCTTTCTGCAATCGGCATTGCAGGTATGAGCCGTCTGAACCAGGCAAATGTGCTGGCAATGAGTGGAAGAGCCATTGAAGCGGCAGGTGATGTAGATATTCTGATGCTGGATAAGACAGGAACGATTACTCTGGGAAACCGTCGTGCAGATGCCTTTATTCCGGTAGATGGGGCTTCGGAAAAGGAACTGGCGGATGCAGCACAACTGTCTTCCCTGGCGGACGAAACACCGGAAGGAAGAAGTGTTGTAGTTTTGGCAAAAGAAAAGTTTGGAATCCGGGAAAGAAGTCTTTCTGATAAAAATATGGAATTTGTCCCATTTACCGCAGTGACCCGGATGAGCGGCGTGAATTTTGCCGGAACAGAAATCCGAAAGGGAGCTGCAGATGCAATTAAAGATTACGTGGTAAAAGGTGGAGGAATTTATTCTCCGGAGTGTGATCATATTGTGAAAGAGATTTCATCCAAAGGAGGAACCCCGCTGGTTGTGGCAAAAAACCATATCGTTTTAGGAGTCATTTACCTGAAAGACATTATAAAAGACGGTGTGCAGGAAAAGTTTGCAGATCTTCGTAAAATGGGTATTAAGACGATTATGATCACTGGTGATAATCCTCTGACTGCAGCGGCGATTGCAGCAGAGGCAGGGGTGGATGATTTCCTTGCAGAAGCGACCCCGGAAGGGAAATTACAGATGATTCGGGATTTTCAGAAAAAAGGACATCTGGTAGCCATGACTGGTGACGGAACCAATGATGCACCGGCTCTTGCGCAGGCAGATGTGGCTGTTGCCATGAACAGTGGAACGCAGGCAGCAAAGGAAGCGGGAAATATGGTGGATCTGGATTCCTCACCAACAAAACTGATTGATATCGTAAGAATCGGAAAACAGCTTCTGATGACCAGAGGAAGTTTAACTACCTTTAGTATTGCGAATGATGTATCGAAATATTTTGCGATTATCCCGGCACTTTTTATGGGGCTTTACCCGGGACTTGCCCGACTGAACATCATGGGGCTTTACAGCCCGCAAAGTGCAGTGCTTTCCGCAATCATCTACAATGCTTTGGTTATCATTGCACTGATTCCGCTGGCACTGAAAGGTGTTAAATACAGGGAAGTATCTGCAGGTAAATTATTGTCCAGAAACCTGTTGGTCTATGGGTTAGGAGGAATTGTTACGCCGTTTATCTTTATTAAGCTGATTGACATTCTTCTGGTAACTTTCCATATCGTATAAAGATATCAGATTAAGCTGACCAGTATGGCGCACCAAGTCTCACGTGCGTTCGACTTGAATCAAAGGAGAGTGAGAATATGAGAAAAACATTGTTTTTGAAGATTGTGAAGAATGCTGCTGTGGCATTGGTTATGATATTGTTCGCTGCAGCAATCATTGCATTACGATTTGCTATATGGATGTAAAATGAAAGTCGAGGTAAAACAATATGAAGAAAAAAGGAACCGTGTTCGGTAAAGCGGTTGGTATGGTACTGGCAATGACACTGATCTGTGGTATTTTATACACCACAGTTGTTACAGGAGCTTCACAGCTTTTCTTTCCCGATAAGGCGAACGGTAGCATCATAGAAATAGATGAAAAAAAATATGGCTGTGAGCTTTTAGCTCAGGAATTTACCGGTGAGGAATATATGTGGGGCAGAATCATGAATGTATCTGCCTTTACCGATCAGGATGGAAATACAAAGATGTATTCCGGCCCGTCAAACTTAAGCCCTGAAAGTCAGGAATACAAAGAACTGGTAGAACAACGGGTTGAAAAAATCAAAGCGGCAAATCCGGATGCAGACAAAGAACAGATACCGGAGGACCTGGTAACCTGTTCCGGAAGCGGCCTTGATCCGGATATATCCGTTGCAGCAGCCGAGTATCAGGTGCCAAGACTGGCAAAAGCGAACCAAATGACGGAAGATGAGATACAAGATATGATTGACAAATGTACCAACCATAAAATCTTAGGAATTTTCGGAGAGGAAACAGTCAATGTATTGAAAGTGAATCTGATGTTGAAAGGAATCTTATAATAGACAGGATGGCTCAGAGGTATAAAAATACACTGAGCCTCCGGCGGATGGCAGAGTTGCACATAGGAAAGCAACTTCGTTGCTGTGCAGCTCGCCCGCGAATCCTCTTTGAAATTCGCGATTTTAATTCAGTCTCAAAGACTGAGAGAAGAGGGAGATCATTATGGACAAGGAAAGACCGGATCCGGATAAAATCCTGAGAGATATAGAAAGAGAAGAAGAAAAGAAGAGCAGTGGCAGACTGAAGATATTTTTCGGATACGCTGCGGGAGTAGGGAAAACCTATACCATGCTGAAAGCCGCTCATAGCTTACAGAAAAATCATGTAGATGCGGTGATTGGATACCTGGAACCCCATGCCAGACCGGAAACGATGAAGATGGCACAGGGACTGGAAACTGTTCCTGCAAAACAGGTGGATTATAATGGGATTAAATTGAAAGAAATGGATATAGATGCTGTCTTGCAAAGATGTCCGCAGGTAGTTCTGGTTGATGAGTATGCACATACCAATGCAGAAGGAAGCCGTCATCAGAAAAGATATCAGGATGTGGAAGAAATCCTGAAAGCAGGGATCAGCGTTTATACAACGGTCAATGTACAGCATATTGAAAGCATGTGTGATATTGTAGCCTCCATTACCGGTATTTTTATGAAAGAGCGAATTCCGGATTCCACTTTTGATATGGCAGATGAGGTGCAGCTTGTGGATCTTGAGCCGGAAGACCTGCTTCAAAGGTTAAAAGAAGGGAAAGTGTACCGGGAGGAACAGGCTTCCCGGGCTATGGATCATTTTTTTACCATAGAAAAGTTGACAGCCCTTCGTGAGATTGCATTGCGAAGAACAGCGGACAGGGTAAACCTTGTCACAGAACGGACAAAAAAAGAGGCTGGCGGTGAGTACTACACGGAAGAGAAGATACTTGTGGGAATATCGTCGTCTCCATCGAATTCGAAGATTATCCGGACAGCTGCCAGAATGGCAAAGGCCTTTGGCGGATTACTGGTGGGGCTTTATGTAGAACCACCAAATGCAGAGAAAAGAGGTCAGGAAGATAAAAAACGCCTGAAAGAAAATATCCATCTGGCAGAACAACTGGGGGCAAAAATAGAAACGGTATGTGGAGATGATATTCCTTTTCTGATCGCTGAATATGCAAGAAACTCGGGCATTTCCAAAATTGTCACAGGAAGAAGCGTTCCTTCCCGGAGTTTCTTTCACAAACCTACATTTACAGATAAACTTGCGGCGTATGCACCGGATATAGATATTTACATTATTCCTGACAGCAAAATGGAGAAAGAAAAACAGAAACTCCGGAAGAATATGGATCACACGATGACAATCAAAAATATGCTGAGTGCCATGGTCTGTCTGCTTTTATCAACTGTGATAGGTTTTGTTTTTTATGAAATGAAATTCAGCGATACCAATATCATAACGGTATATATTCTGGGAGTTATGATTACTGCGATCATTACATCAAGCCGAACAATTTCTTTCCTGCAGTCTGCAGCGAGTGTAGTGGTATTCAACTATTTTTTTACAGACCCAAGGTTTTCTCTGGATACTTATGATCCGGGTTATCCGGTTACCTTTGTGATTTCCTTTATCGCAGCTCTTATCACAAGCAATATTGCACTAAAGATGAAAACACAGGCAAGAGAACTGGCAAAACTTGCATATCGTACAAAGATCATCCTGGATACCAACCAGCTTTTGCAAAATGGAAAAACAGTAGAAGAAATAGGAAATACAATGGCTGCTCAGTTGGGAAAAGTCCTGAGTCACACAGTGGTGTATTATGGGCTGGAGGAGGAACATTTGAATGATCCTGTCATATATAATGCAAACGGTGAGAAGGATGAATCTCATTACACCAGACTAATTACCGAAAATGAACATGCAGTAGCCGAATGGGTTTTTAAAAACAATAAACGGGCTGGAGCAACTACGGCAACATTGAGCGAAGCTGCATGTTATTATCTTGCAGTCAGAAGCCTTGATGCGGTGTATGGTGTTGTTGGAATTGAAATTGGGAATAGAGAGATACTGGGTGCTTTTGAGAGTAATGTGTTAATGGCTATCCTTTCCGAGTCGGCGACTGTTATGGAGCGGGAAGTTTTCAGGACCAGGGAAGAGGCTGCAACGGAAAAGGCAAATAGTGAAAAGTTAAGGGCAAATCTTCTTAGATCAATTTCACATGACCTTCGTACGCCACTAACCAGCATTTGCGGAAATGCAGATATGCTTCTGCAGGGAAAACTGAATGAGGACAAAAAAGAAAAAGTGTATTCTTATATTTATGATGATTCTTTTTGGCTGCTTAATCTGGTAGAAAATCTTTTGTCCGTAACCAGGATTGAAGAAGGCGGCATGAAGATTAAGAAACAGGCAGATATGCTGGAAGATCTGATTGAGGAAGCGTTAAAGCATATCAGCAGGAAAAGCAGAGAGTTTGTGATACGGGTCAGTATGGAGGATGAAATGCAGCTTGTCAATGTGGACTCACGACTGATTCTTCAGGTAATTATTAATATTGTAGATAATGCGGTGAAGTATACGCCTTCAGGTGGAGAGATTGTGATATCCACAAAGAAAGAAAAAAGTTTTGTACATGTGCAGATCGCAGATCATGGAAATGGGATTCCGGATGAAGATAAACCGCATATTTTTGAAATGTTTTATACGGCAAATAATGAAATAACGGATTCGAAACGGAGTCTGGGTCTTGGGCTTGCTCTTTGTAAATCAATTATCAATGCACATGGTGGGAAAATAATGGTTTATGATAATGAACCGAAAGGTGCCGTTTTTGATTTTACGGTGCCTGCTGAGGAGGTAGAGATTCATGAATAATTCAAATATATTAGTGGTAGAAGATCGGAAGAGCGTCGTGTAG
>OBKG01000477.1_pt1 | contig 16579 bp, 13 predicted proteins | sample 1519741 | NCBI WGS metagenome assembly OBKG01 (sample SAMN00265072, study PRJEB22529) | human gut metagenome
CAAAGCCGACCTTCGGCGTAAGCTCGGTCAGTACTTTGACGGCCGGGATATTGATGGAATTGATGATCGCCTGGCGGACGGTAACATCACCATGGTAGGTAAGATCCGAGTTCTGCAGCGGTGTGCCGTCGCTGTAGTTGAACGGCTCATCCTTAATTACCGTAGCGAGTGTAATCTTTCCAAGGTCGAGTGCCGGTCCGTACGCGGAAAGAATCTTAAACGTGGAACCCGGCTGGGAATAATTATCGGTTGCGCGGTTGAAGGTAAGACTTGCTGTTTTTTCGCCGCGTCCGCCGACGATGGCTTTCACGTAACCGGTGCGCTGGTCCATAACGGTCATGCACGCCTGCGGCTGCGGGGTGAAGCTGCTGCGCTCGGCAACAATCGTATCGCCCTCCTGCATGATAGCGGCTTTGTACTGGTCGATATAGCTCTGTGCCTCCTCCTGGGAGTCAAAGAGCAGATCGAAATTCGGATCGCTGTTGCGGAAGTAGAGCTGCAGCATCTCTTTGCTGTAGTTCTGTACCTCGCCGTCTGCCTGCTCTACGGTGAGCGCCCAGTCGAGACCGATCTGCGTGTTCGCCGGGAAGTTCTCCGGATTCTGGAATTCCGTATCGAGGATTGACTGCATGTAGGAATCCTGTGTGGTATAAATTTTGAGGCCGCCGCTGTAGACAACGTTCTTTGCCTGCACTTCGGTGTAGCCTTTCTGTACCATCAGATCGTTGATCAGGTTGGTGATGACTTCATCGATAAAGTAGGAGTACGGCGCGCTCTCCGCCTGGGACTGCGTGTGCATGGCGATGCGGTCGTAAACATTGTCGTTCATGGCAATGGTGTATTCTTCTTCGGTGATGTAGCCCTGCTCTTTCATGTTGTTCAGGATCTTGTCGCGGCGCTGCTGGTTTTTCTCCGGGTGGTTTTTCGGATTATATGCCGTCGGCGCCTTTGGAATTGCGGCAAGAACGGCGCATTCAGAGAGCGTCAGATTTTTTGCATCCTTTCCGAAATACGTCTGCGCTGCCGTCTGGACACCGTAGCAGCCGGAACCCAAGTTGATCGTATTCAGATAATTTTCCAGAATAACGTCTTTGGCGTTTTCACCCTCTGCGGTCAGTGTTTTTTCCAGCTTCAGCGCCAGGTACTGTTCCTGGATCTTCCGCTTGAAGCTCTGAATCCGCGTCTCTTCCATCCAGTCAGTGAAAACATTGTTTTTTAAGAGCTGCTGTGTGATCGTGCTGGCGCCCTCGGTAAAATGAAAGCCATGGCTGACGCCGACAACGAAAGCACGGATGATACCGCTCGGATCGATGCCGTTGTGCTCATAAAAACGGGCATCCTCAACCGCGACGATCGCGTGCTGCATATCGAGCGGAATCTCCTCAATCGAAATCGAGACACGGTTTCCCTGAGCCCCGGTCAGCTTCTGTACCTGGTTGCCGTCAGCATCGTAGATAAACGACGCGTTGCCGAGCGGCATGATATTTGCCTCCGAGATATCAGGGGCACTGTCAATCACGCCGCGGACAGCGCCGATCACAAGCCCGGCACCGCAGACGAGAACGACAAGAAGAAGACAGAACGCGATGCGCAGCGCCGTCACGCCGGCCGTCTTTTCAATCTTTCCGTAATGGGACCGCAGATCTTCACGTTTGTCTTCCAGATGACTTTTTCCAAAGTGCATATAGAAAATCCTCCTTATGTCATGTTCCTGCAAAACTGATTTAGTTCAGTAATCAATGGTGTTCCTGCCCTGCAAAAAGCAGGGTATACTTATTTTTATTATACCAAACAAAGGGCTGGAATAAAAGTATTTCTGAAAAGAATGCTGATTTTTCAGAAATGATATGGTAAGATAGGTACATATTTGGATGAAGGAGTAAGGACATATGATCGATCAGTTTCGGACGGTTTACCGGGGTGGAACCGGGGAAATCGTGGAGAAGAAATCACGTTTTATTGCGACGGTGCGTCTGGTGGAATCTGAGGAGGAGGCACTTTCCTGCCTGGAAGCTCTGCGGAAAAAATATTGGGATGCGCGGCATAACTGTTTTGTGTATATTATTGGAGAAAATCAGGAGACGGTGCGCTGCAGCGACGACGGGGAGCCTTCCGGCACGGCAGGGCGGCCGATGCTCGATGTGGTACAGGGAGCAGGCCTCCGCAATGTGCTTGTTGTGGTGACGCGGTATTTCGGCGGTACGCTGCTGGGAACGGGCGGCCTGGTGCGCGCGTACTCGCAGGCGGTGCAGGAGGGGCTGGCAAACAGTGTTCTGATTGACGAGATCTGCGGCGTGCGGCTGTTGATTGAGACGGATTACAACGGCATCGGTAAAATCCAGTATCTGCTCGGCCAGCGGGGGATTCCGATTCTGGAATCCGAGTACACCGATCAGGTGAAAATCCGCGTTCTCGTTCCGAAAACGGAGGTGGACCGTCTCTGCGCGGAGATTACCGAGGGGACGAACGGAAAGGCAAAACTGGAAAAAGAAGAGGAGCTGTACTTTGCGCAGAACGACGGAGAGCTGATCTTCGGGGATGCGCTGACGCAGTATAAGAATCTGGAGGCAGAAGAATTAGGATAAAGGAGGATGCGACATGAGGTTTCCGGAAAATCTGAAAAAGGGCGGAACGATCGGCTTTGTGGCACCATCGTTTGGATGCACAACAGAGCCATACAAGTCCGCGTTTGCAAATGCACAGAAAAAATGGAAAGAGATGGGATATCAGCTGGATCTTGGGCCAAACTGCTATGCAGAGCACGGCATCGGCATCAGCGCGGCACCGGAGGAGTGCGGAAAAGAGCTCGGAATATTATGTCAGTGAGAAGAATGACTGTCTGATTTCCTGCGGCGGCGGAGAGCTGATGTGCGAGGATCTCGATTACGTGGATTTTGAAAAGATCAGAAAGGCACCGGCGAAATGGTATCTCGGCTATTCTGACAATACGCATTTTACGTATCTTCTGCCGACCATCTGCGATACGGCGGCTGTTTACGGTCCGTGTGCGAGTGATTTCGGCATGGAGCCGTGGCATAAATCCGTAGCGGATGCGTTTGGCGTACTGACGGGAGAAGTGCGTACCGTCCGCGGCTATGAGGGATGGGAAAGAGACGATGCGAAGGGCAGAAGCGAGGAAAATCCGTATCTGCCGTACCAGATTACAGAACCGCGCGTTCTGCGCCGCTTCCCGGATGCGGACAGTGCATTTGAGGGACGACTCATCGGCGGCTGTCTCGACTGTCTCGTCAATATTCTTGGAACGAAGTACGACGGAACGGTTGATTTTGTGGAAAAATATAAAGAGGACGGTTTTGTCTGGTTTCTGGAAGCGTGCGATCTGAACGTCTTTGCGATCCGCCGCGCAATCTGGCAGATGGAGCACGCCGGCTGGTTCCAATATGTGAAAGGCTTTCTGATTGGCCGCCCGCTGCAGTTCGGACAGAAATTCGGGGAACTCGACCAGTACCGCGCCGTGACGGATCTGCTTGGAAAATACAACGTGCCGATCGTGATGGATCTCGACATCGGACACCTTCATCCGGCGATGCCGCTGATCGTCGGAAGTTATGCGAAGGTGGCCGTGGAAGGAAATGAGATTGAAATTAAGATGGAGTGCCGTTAGAACGCTTTTGAAAAATATTTTCTCGAGCGGCAGGGCAGAGCCTGTGGGAAAATGTTTGCGCGCGTAGAAGAACTATCGGCGCATCCGGCAGATGCCGCGGAGCTTTTTGACATCGAGAATCGTGACCGTGCCGCGGGAGAGTGCGACGATGCCGTCTTTCTCGAACGACTTTAAGGTGCGGGAAACGACCTCTCTGGCACTGCCGAGGTTCCGCGCGATCTGCTCGTGCGTGGTGGAGAGCACCGGGGAACCGGTGCGGATGCGTTCATCCTCGAGATATCCGGCAAGGCGCTGGTCAAGCCGCGTAAAGAGAAGCTGGCCCATCGCCCACATGACTTCGGAAAAATGCTCCGTTGTTTCCCGGTAAATGTAGTTTTCAACGTAAATATTCTGATTTAACAGTCTGCGGAACGTGCTGGCCGGAGTGATGAGAACTTTCGTCTCCTCCTCGGCCTCAATCAGAATATCAAAGCTGATTTCCTGCATCGCACAGGAGGCAGACAGAGTGCAGACTTCGCCGGGACCGGTGGTAAACAGGGTAATTTCCCGCTGCTCGCCGGATTGGATAAAGATGCGGAGCTTGCCGGAGAGGACAAGCAGAACGCCGAGACAGTCATCGTCACAGCTGTAGAGAAAATTGCCGCGCTGATACGTCGTCAGGACGGAAGAGAGCACGAGTGTCTGCTGTTCATCGGCGGTAAGCTTTGAATAAAATGGATAATGCTCCTGAAAACAGGATTCCAGAAAAGATGACATAAATAAAACTCCTTTCGGAAGAAGAACGTTCTTTTGTAAACTACGGCAGCAGCCGTTTCTTCCATGATAGAAAAGAACAGAAAGAAATGCAAGAAAAAACGTATCGGTTTTTGTGCCGATACGTTTTTTCTTGCATTTCCAATATTACGCTGTTTATTTTACAGAGTTAATCAGCTCTTCCAGTTCCTCATAGGAAACGGCGCCGACGTTTTTCTTTACGAGCTCGCCGTTTTTGAAGAAAGCGAGGGTCGGAACGCTCATGACTTTAAAGGATCTTGCCAGCTCCGGTGCTTCGTCAACGTCTACTTTGTAGAACTGGATCTCCGGCATATCCTCAGCTGCCTCTTCGATGACCGGGGCGAGCATTTTGCATGGTCCGCACCAGGTAGCAAAGAAATCAACAACGGCAACGCCAGGTGCTGCCTGCAGAGCTTTTTCGAAGTTTTTGGATGTAACATGAATTAATGACATAATAGAAGTCCTCCTTTTTATTGTACGGGTAATTCCCGGTAAGTGTTTTCCTGTTATGTCTGTAGAATACCACAGCGGAACGGGAATTTCTGTGACTAAGTCACAAAACTATCTGGGTTCTTTTCCCTGGCGGAAACATTCGATCATTTCGCCGGTCAGGCTGATGAGATTTGGCGTTTCGGGCAGGGAACCGCGGTCAAACCATTCGGCAGTGGAGAGCTCGTCGCGATCGAGGGTGATGGATGGATCGCCGTCTACATCGCAATAGAAGCCGGCAAGCAGCGAACCGCTGAAGGACCATGGCTGACTCTTATAGTATCTCAGATTTTTGACTTTCAATCCGACTTCCTCCATAACCTCGCGGTGCACCGTCTGTTCCAGTGTCTCGCCGACTTCTGTATAACCTGCGACGAGGGCATAGGAACGGTGGCTGCTGTGGGATGGCGCATACTTCGTGAGCAGCAGGCGGTCGCCATCAGTGATGGCGACAATGACGCTTGGGCAGATCACCGGATAGGAGAGTGCGCCGCAGGACGGGCACTGCATCGCACGTTCATTTCCGGGCGCGTGCATCTTGGTTCCGCAGCGGCCGCAGTAGGTGTGGTCTGTGTACCAGGTGTGGATCTGGTAGCCGGTGATGCCGGCGAATCCGAGCCATCCCGGAACGGCGCGGCGCAGAATCAGTGTGTTTTCATATTTCCAGATATCAAATTCCGAAAGCTGCGGGCGGCGCAGTTCATAGTAATTGGTTTCGTCGATACGGAACAGAAATTTTGCTTTTTCCCGGATTTCCGGGAAAACAGGTGCAATTTCTGCAATCGAAGGATAGCGGATCTGCGGATCTTCAAAATTGCACAGAATTGTGTGATGACCGTAGATGAAAACGAGATCGGTATCGTTCGGTGTGGAAGGGTGGTAATCTACATAATATTTATGCGGAGCGATATCCTGAATCATAAGAACTCCTTTCCTTGGTAAAAAAAGTTTTTGATAAAACAAAAAACCGAAATTCCTGTGAAGAAATTTCGGTAATAAAAAGAGCGCGAGACGGGATTCGAACCCGCGACCCCAACCTTGGCAAGGTTGTACTCCACCCCTGAGCCACTCGCGCATTTATTAATTTTTATCTTGCTAAGTGCTCGCTGCACCTTACAAATGATACTATACAGGAACTCCCCTCATTTGTCAATACCTATTTTCAATTTTTTTCAAAAAAAATCAAAAGTATCTACGATTCCCTCAATTTTCGCTCTCCATCAGACACCCGCACAGCTGTCTTCCCCCCACAAATTCACACCGAACCACCCTCCTGACGAATCCAGACTCCTTTCCATCCGTCCTCCCAACCCCACATGCTCACGCCGATCCGCCTCCTGGCGGATCCAGACGCTTTACCCCCGTCCCCACCGTCAGACCTCGCGTGGCTTCGTACCTGCGGTGCAGCGGGCATAGAAAAAGAGGGCAAGAACTGTGAGCGCAGAAGGGGCCCGGAAAAATGGGATGACCTCTGGTGCACAATACCAGAGGTCAAAACGCACTGAGTCGGGAAAACATCAGGTTTCCTGACGAATTGCGTTGATTCTCATTTTTCCGGGCCCCTTCCGCGCCACAAGTTCCGCCCTCTTTTTCTCGCCCGCTGCACCGCAGGTACGAAGCCACGCGAGGTCGTCCGAGGTTGTCCGAGGTCGTCCGTATTCACCTCTACGCCTTCAGAATCGCGCTCAGCACATACTGATTATTTGAGAAGTTTTTCTGCGAAATATCCCCGAGTCTGATCAGGTCAACATCCAGCCACAGCTCCTCTGCTGCCACCATCATATTTGCAAACATAATCCCGAAATTCACCTCATCCCACTTCCGAAGCTTCTCCACACTGTGCTTCTTCGAGAAAATATGAATCCTGTTATCATACACCACAAATCTCCACGGCTGGCTGTTCATACTGGATGGCGACAGTCTCGCCGCTTCCAGCATCTGCGTCATCCACTGTCGCGGCACCTCTTTGAACACACAAAGATCCTCCAGCGGCAGTCTCTTTGCTTCACTTTGCCGTCTCGTATGCGAACCATGACTCTTACCAAAAGCGACGATCCCCACCAGCCGCTTTCCGTTCTTCTCAAGCTCCGCCTTTTTCACACGATTACTTCCGATAAAGCAGGTTCCCAGTCCGATACTGCACAGATACAGCACCATCTGTTCCATAATATAACCCACGTTCATCAGATATCGTTCTGACTCCTCCGAATAAAAAGCCATATAATACGGCGCCTTCACACTGAACATACTGAGCATTCTCTCCTGCCCTTTTCTGTTGTCCAGAATCGCCATATCCACACCGATGCCCGAAAACAGTGCCGGCATCTCCTTATAATGCTCCCAAATCTTATCCAAAGTCTGCGGCGGAAGCGTATCAAAACAATAATTCCTTACTGATTTTCTAACAAAAATAGCCTCATATAAATTCATACTCTCACCCTTACTTCATCTGCTATCCGTCTGTTTTTGTTACAGTTCACTGCTGAATGAACAGTAATATTTCTTTCATAGCCGGCCGCGGCCCGCTCCCCATTTTTACAGGAGCAAAGCCGCATTCCGAAAAATTTACGTTTAATCTTCCGCATTCGACAGAAATACGGAAATTCTCCCTCTTAATCGCAAATATTTTTCAATTTCCAGCTCATCCATTTTTACTCTGTAATAATATTGTAACATATTCAAAAACTTTTTCAAGGGAAAAACGCGCCAAATTTTGTATATTTTTCACACATATTTCCCATCAAATTTATGCAACTTTAAAACCTGTGCTTACGCTTCCGCGGTCAGCTTCTCCAGCTCCTCCACATAAGAAGCAAACACATCCAGCGCCTCTTCCACCGGCTCCGGCTTCGTCATATCGACGCCGCAGATCTTCAAAAGGTCGATCGGATCCATCGAGCAGCCGCCGCTTAAGAATTGTTTGTACTTCTCCACGATACCCGGCTCCCCTGCCAGGATCTTGCTGCTGATCGCAATCGCCGCCGAAAATCCCGTTGCATACTGATATACATAGAACGGTGTATAAAAATGCGGAATTCTCGCCCATTCCAGCGCGATCTGCGGATCCGAAATCATATCCGGTCCGAAATACTCCTTGTTGATCGACAGATACAGCTCCGAAATACCGTCCGCCGTCAGCGTGCCTTCCTCTGCCATCTTCTCATGAATCCGCTTCTCAAACTCCGCAAACATCGTCTGGCGGAACACCGTTCCCTTAAACTGATCCAGGAAATAATTCAGCAGGAAAATCTTCTCCTCTTTTTCTTTCGCATGCTTCAGCAGATAGCGGATCAGCAGTGCCTCGTTGCAGGTTGATGCCACCTCAGCGACAAAGAGGCGGTACTCCGCATACGTAAACGGCTGTGTATGGTTCGAATACCAGGAATGCAGCGAATGGCCCATCTCATGCGCCAGTGTGAAGACCGAATCGATATTTCCGTTAAAGCTCATCAGCACATACGGATGGGAATCGTAAGAACCCCAGGAGTAAGCACCGCTCTTTTTTCCTTCGTTCTCATAAACATCCACCCAGCGCTCCGAAAAGCCCTTGTCCAGCAGTGCCACATAATCATCCCCGAGCACGGCAAGCGCTTTCTTCACGATCTCGATCGCCTGCTCATACGTATATTTCTGCTCGTACTCTTTCGTCAGAGAAACGTAAACATCATACATATGAAGTTCATCCACACCGAGCAGCTTTTTACGCAGTGCCACGTAGCGGTACATCGCCGGCATTTTTGCATGAATCGCCTCGAGCAGCTTGTCGTAAACCGAAACCGGGATATTTCCGCCATCCAGCGATGCAGCCAGTGCAGATGGATATTTTCTTACATCTGCAAAGAATGCGGCCTGTTTCAGATTGGCACCGAACGTTGCGGCGAGCATGTTTTTGTATTTTTCATACTCCGCATAATACTTCTCAAACGCTTCTTTTCTGACCCGGCGGTCCTTCGACTGTAAAAATCCGACGAAGGTGCCGTGGCTCAGTGGAACCTGATTTTCCTCTTCATCCGTGACCGGCTGGAATCTGAGGTCTGCGTTCGAAAATGCCGAGAAAATCTGATCCGGGCTGGATGCCATCTCTCCGGCTTTTGCAAGAACCGCCTCCATCTCCGGCGAGAGAATGTGCTCTTTCTTGCGGAAGTTTTCTTTTAATATGCGATCGTACAGACGGAGCGGCTCATATGCTTTTTCAAATTCTGTAACCGTCTCCTCGTCAAGCTCCAGGATCTCCGGCTCTACGAAAGAAGAGGCATCCGCAAGAACAGCCATCATGCTGTCCATCTTTCCGGCATAGCCCTGATACTTCTGATTTCCCATATCCTGGTGATATTTCTGGCTTGCATAGACATACAGGCTGGAAAAGACGCGGATGATGTCATCCAGACCGGAAAGAACGTCATACAGCGCTTTTGCACTCTCTTTCATTGTTCCCTGTTTTGCGCGGAACGCTTCTATTTTCTTCGCAAGCTCCTGCTCTGTTTTCTCAAATTCTTCATCACTACCAAACAAACTCGAAAGATCCCAGCAGTACGCCGGATCCATCTCTTCTCTTTTTTTCAGTTTAATTTCTGCCATATTTCTCCCTTCATCCATCTTTTTAGACGGAACTATTTCTGCGGTTTTTCTTCTAATACTAATGTGCCGCACTTACGCTTAGTTTACCACAATTTAACCTCTAAATCTAAAATTTTTTCTTAATTTTCTTGACAAATCCATAAACCGATTGTATGATTGTACTATCAAATTAATACAGTAGTACAAAAGGAGTGAATGCCATATGCCATGGAATCTTGATTCCTCGCGGCCGATCTATCTGCAGATCATCGAGCGGGTACAGATGGACATCATCACCGGGCGCTATCAGCCGGGCGATAAGCTTCCGTCCGTCCGCGATCTCGCGCAGGAGGCCGCCGTCAACCCGAACACAATGCAGAAAGCGCTTTCCGAACTGGAACGCAGCGGACTGATCTATTCCCAGCGGACCAGCGGACGCTTTATTACCGAAGATAAGGAGTTGATTCATCAGATGAAAAAAGAACTTGCCGCCGCAGAAGTATCTGCTTTTGTTGCCCACATGAAACAGCTCGGCATAACCCCGGAGGAAATCCGGCAGCTACTTGCCGAAACGATTGAGGAGGAAGAAAATCATGAGTGAACTTGTAACGTGTAAAGACCTGACGAAGCGCTTCGGAAACCACACCGCGCTCGATCATCTCAACCTTTCCCTGGATTCCGGGAAAATTATCGGACTGCTGGGGCCCAACGGAAGCGGAAAGACGACGCTCTTAAAGCTGCTGAACGGACTGCTGACCCCGAGTGAGGGTGAAGTCCTCATCGCCGGAAATCATCCCGGTATTGAGACAAAACGGATCGTCTCCTATCTGCCGGATAAAATGTATCTCGGCAGCTGGATGCGCGTCTCGGATCTTTTAACGTATTACAGCGATTTCTTTGAGGACTTTGACATGTCCCGCGCCAATGCCATGCTGGAATCCTTAAAAATCAGCCCGAAGGACCGTTTGAAAACGATGTCGAAGGGAACGAAAGAGAAAGTCCAGCTCATCCTCACGATGAGCCGCCGCGCAAAGCTCTACTGCCTCGACGAGCCGATTGCAGGCGTCGATCCGGCAGCACGCGATTACATTTTATCTACGATTTTAAACAACTACGAACCAGACGCATCCATCCTCATCTCAACACATCTGATTTCCGATGTCGAAAATATTCTCGATGAGGTCATCTTTATCCAGGAGGGCCAGTTAAAACTGCACGCCTCGGTTGAGGATATCCGGATGCAGGAGGGTGAATCGATTGATTCTTATTTCAGGGAGGTATTCAAATGTTAAAAAAATGTCTGAAACATGAGTGGAAAGCATGCTGGAAAAACATGGCGCTGCTGAACGGTGCCGCCATTTTCATGGGCGCTCTCGGAGGCTTCGGATTCCTCTTTTCCCAGATTTCTGAGCTGCCGGATCTGCTGATCGTCCTCTATCTGTTTGCATACGTTTTGATTGTGATCGCCGCATCCGTCATGACACAGGTGCTGATGATCCAGCGCTACTATAAAAATCTTTTTACCGACGAAGGGTATCTGACCAACGTCCTTCCGGTATCGGCAACGGATCATATTCTCTCCAAAATGCTGGTTTTCGGCGCATGGAGCATCTTAAACGCACTTTCCGTTCTCGCTTCCTTCGCTTTTTTGCTTCTGCCGTCCGCAATCCGGTATTTTACTGCAAACACCCTGCTTTTTTACAACAAGACCATGACCTTTTCCGATTTTCTGTCCTATCTCTGGGCACAGATTACCGGTGTTGCCGATGCTGCTTTTTCCCTGATCGGCATCACGAACCACATCGGTATGGCACTGTTTTCCATCGTTGGCTTCTTCGCTTCGCTGTTCTTTGGCATTCTTCTGTTCTATGCCGCCATCAGCATCGGAAGCCTGGTATCCAGCCACAAAATTCTGACGGCTGTCCTCTCTTACATCGGCATGACTACCGTGATCCAGATCTTCGGCGGAATCAGCATCGTCCGTGTTTTCCAGGACTCCACACCGACTGCTGTGGTTACCACATCCTCGGTTTCCACACTTATCATCACCGTGGTGCTCTGCGTTGTTCTGTTCCTGATCTGCCGCTATATCTTAAGCAGACGGCTGAATCTTTCATAAAAATTGCATTAAAAAACGCCGCCGCGGACGAACCGAATCGTCTGCGGCGGCGTTTTGTATGCATGTTCTGCACTTATGCCAGATGCCAGATATCCTCGTTGTACTGTGCAATGGTACGGTCGGAGGAGAAGAAGCCTGCTTTTGCGATGTTGATCAGGCACTTCTTGTTCCATGCATCTTTGTTCTCGTAGTCTTTGTATACTCTTTCTTTTGTCTTGATATACTCTTTCAGGTCGAGCAGCGTCATGAACCAGTCTTTGTTCAAGATCTCTTTGTAGAGTCTCTCCAGGCAAACCTTGTCGCCGATAGCAAGAAGCTCATCGCTGACGATGAAATCAACCAGCTTTGCAATCTCCGGATCTTCGTCATAGATGTCTTTTGAGCAGTAAGCAGCATCTGCGTACAGGTCGATGACATCCTGCGGTTTCTTTCCGAAGATGTAGATGTTCTCTTTTCCGACAAGATCGCCAATCTCAACGTTTGCACCGTCTTCTGTTCCAAGCGTCAGGGCACCGTTCAGCATGAATTTCATGTTTCCGGTTCCGGAAGCCTCTTTGGATGCCAGGGAGATCTGCTCGGAGATATCTGCTGCCGGGATCACCTTTGCAGCTTTTGATACGTTGTAGTTCTCAAGCATAATCACTTTGAAGTACGGGCTTACCTCAGGATCGTTATCAATCAGCTCCTGCAGGCACAGGATCAGATGGATGATATCTTTTGCGATGATATAAGCCGGTGCAGCCTTTGCACCGAATACCATGGTGATCGGGGTTTTCGGCTTGTTTCCGCTCTTGATATCCATGTATTTGTAAATAGCGTACAGGGCGTTCATCTGCTGGCGTTTGTACTCATGAAGACGTTTTACCTGTACATCGATGATGGAATTTTCATCCAGCGCGATATTCTGTGTCTCATACAGGAACTGTTTGAGATCCAGTTTGCGGTTGTGTTTGATCTCCTCAAGTTTTGCAAGAACCTTCTTGTTGTCTTTGTATTTGAGCAGTTTTTCCAGCTCGTCGGCATCTTTTTTGAATCCCGGTCCGATCAGGCTCTCGATATACTGTGCCAGTTCACGGTTGCAGTGCAGCAGCCAGCGGCGGAAAGTGATTCCGTTTGTCTTGTTGTTGAATTTCTCCGGATAAATATCGTAGAACGGTTTCAGCTCGGAGTTTTTCAGGATCTCGGTGTGCAGTGCTGCAACGCCGTTAACAGAAAATCCGTAGTGGATATCCATGTGTGCCATGTGGACGCGCTGATCCTTGTCGATGATCGCTACTTTCTCATCTTTGTATTTCTTCTTTGCCTGTGCGTCCAGCTCGTGGATAATCGGCATCAGGTGCGGAACAACCTCCTCGAGGTAATCGATCGGCCATTTTTCCAGTGCCTCTGCCAGGATGGTGTGGTTGGTGTAAGCACAGGTCTTGCTTACAACATCGATGGCTTCCTGCATGGTAAAGCCTCTCTCCTGCAGCAGACGGATCAGCTCCGGAATGACCATGGACGGATGGGTATCGTTGATCTGGATCACAACGTGATCATACAGCTTATGCAGATCGTAGCCCTTCTGCTCGCACTCCATCAGGATGAACTGTGCGCCGTTGCTGACCATGAAATACTGCTGGTAGATACGAAGCAGCTGTCCGGCACGGTCGCTGTCATCCGGGTAGAGGAACAGTGTCAGGTTTTTCTGGATCTGATGCTTGTCAAAGTTGATGCTGTCTGATGGAACGATGCTCTCGTCTACCGTATCTACATCGAACAGATGCAGACGGTTACAGCCATTGTTGTAACCCGGTACGTCGATATCATACAGGGTAGAATGCATCGTGAAGTTTTTATACGGAACTGCAAAGGATACCGGCTGTCTGACGAGCCAGCTCTCATTTGTGATCCATGGATTTTTCACTTCTTTCTGTTTGTGGTCGACCAGAAGCTGGCGGAACAGGCCAAAGTGATAATTAAGGCCGATACCGTCTCCCGGCAGGCCAAGCGTTGCGATGGAATCAAGGAAGCATGCTGCCAGACGGCCGAGACCTCCGTTTCCAAGGGACGGCTCCATTTCCATCTCCTCGATCTCGGTCAGCTCTCTTCCGTGAGCTGCAAGTGCTTTTTCAACTTCCTCGTACATGCCAAGGTTAATCAGGTTATTGGACAGCAGTTTTCCGATCAGAAACTCTGCTGAAATATAATACAGCTTCTTACTTCCGGTGTTTCTTTTGCGACCTGCCATCTCCTGTTTGGTGATAACCATCAGGGCTTCAAAGATTTCGCTCTTTGTGCAGTTGTCCAGATCTCTTCCAAAACGCTCTTTTAAGATTGCCTGAATTCTTTCTTCCATTTTTTTCTCCTCGTATTGCTGTGGATAAATTCCCACAGTGTCATTTAGTTGCGCTGCCATTCCGGATTTCCTGCAATTGGCAGCTTTCGCAGTTCCATTCAAAGCTTTTCCCTGAATGGGACGGTTCACTTCTGAATCACTTTTGGGGGCAGCGAAACAGCAAATATTTTACTGCTGCGCGATCCGCGACTTCGTAGATTCCCTTACGACGAGTTCCCCATCGTATACTTTGCTGCAGGGTTCTTCTTTTCCTGAAATTAAGGAAAACAGCATCTTTGCCGTCTCTGCAGCAAGCTGCTCCACCGGCTGGCGGATCGTTGTGATACTGGGTATATAATACTCTCCCGCATCAATTCCGTCAAATCCTGCAACGGAAATATCATCCGGCACGGTAAGCCCGGCCTCTTTTAAGGCACGGCACGCACCGATTGCCAGCGTATCCGCGGTGGCATACAGCGCGGAAAACTCCGTCTTTTTTTCCAGAATTTCTTTTGTTATCTTGTACCCTGTGGCGAAAGAATACGTGTCGTCCTTCGTCATATGAAATACCAGATCAGGGTCATAAGGTATCCCATGATCCAGTAAAGCCTGGCGGTACGCATTCAGACGGAGGCGTCCGATACTGATGTCGTCCTCGCAGGCGGTAATGATGGCAATGCGCCGGTGCCCGAGACCACAGAGATAATCTACCATCTTATAGCTTTCCCTGTAGTCATCGACCGATACGCTCGCGCACGGTTTTCCTCCGTCTGAAACCGCCCCGATTGTACTGATCACGTACGGAACCGGGATCTGCGCCATTTTCTCATGCGGATGCGTAAAGTTTCCGCCGAGGAAAATGATGCCGCGCAGCCGTTTTTCTTTGACGATCTCGATCGCGGAGTCTACCTCATTTGCCTTTTCCTCTACTCGCTCAATAATGCAGGCGTATTTCTTTTTTCGCACAACCTCTTCAATCACACTGATCATGTTGTTGAAGAACATGTTGTCCATGCCTTTTACCAGAATGGCAATCGCTTTGGCATTCGACCGCTTCAGGTTTCTGGCACTGTTGTTCGGTACGTAATTCGATTCGGCAATCACCTTTAAGATCATCTCTTTTGTTTCCGGATTGATGTCCGGATGATTGTTCATCGCTCTCGATACGGTACTCACGCCTACCTTACATTTGCGGGCAATGTCCCTGATTGTTACCTGTTCCATATTCTGCAGGCCTCTCCTTTAAACTCTGTACCTGTTCTGCCGGAATCTCTTCCGGCTTGTTTCCCCGGCCTGTTTTGCTTTCTTTCCAGCGCGTGTTTTTATTTTGTAATACGTGCTGTAATCTGTGTCAGCCGATGAATTCTCTTGGCCAGCTCCGGTGTAAACTGTCCCGGAAACAGGCGCCATTTCCAGTTATTTCCAAGTGTGGACGGATAGTTGATTCTTGCCTCCGTGCCAAGGCCTAAAAACTCCTGCATCGGAGTGACAGCCAGATTTGCCACACTCTCCATTGACATGCGGATAAAATCCCACGGCAGCTCCTCATCGGTACTCTTTGCATTTCCCATATACTCTTTGGAGAATTCGCGGTCTTCCTCACTCATGACATAATACCAGCCAAGAATCGTATCGTTGTCGTGTGTTCCGGTGTAAACAACACAGTTTCTCTCGTAATTGTGCGGCAGATAATCGCTCTCCTCACGGGAGTCAAAAGCAAACTGCAGCACCTTCATACCAGGATAGCCGGACTCTTTTACCATTTCGATCACGCTCTCGGTAAGGTATCCCAGGTCTTCTGCGATAACGTCCACATCGCCGAGCTTTTCTTTGACGGTATTGAACAGGTCCATGCCCGGTCCTTTTTCCCAGTGGCCGCGCTCTGCCGTCTGATCACCGAACGGGATGGAATAATATTCATCAAATCCGCGGAAATGGTCGATGCGGACAGTATCGTACAGTTTAAACACGTGAGCCAGACGTAACAGCCACCATGCATAACCTGTGCTCTTATGATAGTCCCATTTGTATAACGGGTTGCCCCAGAGCTGTCCGGTTGCGGAGAACGCATCCGGCGGGCATCCGGCAACTGCTTTTGGCTGGTTATCCTCATCAAACTGGAACAGAACCGGATTTGCCCAGGTATCGGCACTGTCAAATGCAACATAAATCGGAATATCACCGATGATGCGGATACCCTTTTCATTTGCGTATGCCTTCAGTGCTTTCCACTGTTTCAGGAACATAAACTGCTGGAATTTGTAAAATGCAATCTCCTCGGCAAGTTCTTCCCGTTTCTGATTCAGTGCTGCTTCTTCTCTGTCCTTTAATTCTGCCGGCCACTCACTCCAGCTGATTCCGCCGAGTGTATCCTTAATCGCCATATACAGCGCATAATCTTCCAGCCAGTAACCATTTTCCGATACAAATGCATCATATACGTCATCTGCCGCAAATCTTTCAAATGCTTTTCTGAGTACTTTGAAACGGGACAGATAAATCTTTTCGTAATCAATATACTCTGCATTGTCGCCGAAATCGCACGCATCACACTCTTCTTCTGTCAGAAGTCCCTCTTTTACCAGGGTCTCCAGATCAATAAAATATGGATTTCCTGCAAAAGTAGAGAACGACTGGTACGGCGAATCTCCATATCCCGTCGGTCCAAGGGGAAGAATCTGCCAGTAGCTCTTGCCGG
>OBKG01000516.1_pt1 | contig 15573 bp, 19 predicted proteins | sample 1519741 | NCBI WGS metagenome assembly OBKG01 (sample SAMN00265072, study PRJEB22529) | human gut metagenome
TGTTTTTACAAAACCGCCGCTGGTAATGTAGAATAAGCGCACAAAATCGACCTGCCCGGCAACGGTTTTTTTCTTTCCCCCGTCGGGCGGGGCAGGCTGTTATCGTTTGTTATAAAGCAAAACAGAGCCGATAACATCCGAGGTTTTACCTCAGCGTTATCGGCTCTGCGTCTTAGCGTCTGGCTCTTTGATAACTGAAATATTTTGTTGTCGCACACTGATTAGCGTTTCCTGTTTACATTTCGGGCAATACAGCGGAAACCGTTCAAGCACTGTGTCGTATCGAATACGCAGTCGTGTTTTACTACCGCACATGGGACACATAATCCATTGAGTTTCACCCATACCAAACCCTCAAAATAAATCAATACTTGAAAAGATTTTCTTGGATACAAGCATAGAGAAAAGCCAAAGTGCGCCCCCGATCACCCAGAGTACAATATACATTACACCGGGAACGGCAGAGAACGATTGGGTAACTGTTGCCGGTACTACGACAGAATTAGCTACGCTCATAAGTACAGGGCCAGCAACAACCAGCAGCATCGCTAACAGTTTTGTTTTCTCATACCCGAATCGGTATTGAATGGGAAGGAATATACCCATACAAATAACCTGAATCCAAAAAACAATGACAGCAGAACGCATAAAATCAACAGCAGCCAGCTGGGGAATAACTTGCATTTCGATACGGAATACCACACAGCAATAAAGGTAAATTAAAAAGTAGAGCAGATACTTTTCCTCTACAAGTTTTCCTCTGTTATAAGGGGTGGCACAAAGCAGCGCTGTTGCTTTAGGGTACATATTTTCCTTTTCGGAAACCGCAAGATTGAACGCAACAGAAGAAATAAAGACAGCTCCTGGAAGTGCAAACACTTCAAGCATTTGAGGCTGTTTCCAGACCAAGAGCACCGGCAGGCCAACTCCAATGAGAATAACCGCAGCCACATAGTTCTTTGCAATAATGCAATCCTTCTTCAATAGTTGTAAAATCATGCAGGTTCACCCTCCTTCATGTGGGAAAGCATGATGTCCTCGACTGTCACTCGTTCAAATACAGCATCCGGGAATATCCTTCTGGCTTCTTCCACTTGGTTAGTAACACCCGTAAAACCGTATTTCGTTTGCTCCACCTTCAAAAACAGTTTTTTGGTTTCGGTGGGCAACAGGCCCTTTCCTTTCACGAGCCGATGTGTTTCCAACAGCATATCTTTATCTTCCTCGAACAGAATTTTGCCGTTGTCGATCATCACCAGCATATCCGCAGCTTTATCTAAATCAGAAGTGTTGTGCGTGGAATAAAATACAGCCTTTCCGCCCTGATCCATGAATCCTTTCAAAATTTCAATGAATTGCTTTCTCACCAGAGGGTCAAGGCCACTTGTGGGTTCGTCCATAATCAGCAGTTCTGCATGGTGGGACAGCGCCAATGCCAATGAGAACTTCATTTTCATACCACGCGAGAGAGAAGAAATGGTCTGATCGGGCCTAAGAGAAAAAGCATCTAAGTAATGCGTATATGCCCCGTTGTCCCAATGGGAGTAGGAAGAAGCAATCAAGTTCTTCATCTGGGTCAAGGTTAATTCATCATAGAAGAATCCCTCGTCAAAGACGACTCCAATAGAATCTTTGAAAGATTTTTCTGTTTTTGATATGTCTTTACCCTTAAATTTTATGGTGCCAGCCTCGTGAGAGATTAGGTGAAGAATGGAGCGTATGGTAGTGGTTTTTCCAGCGCCGTTTGCACCGATAAAACCCGTGATACAATCTTCATAAATTGAAAAGGACACCCCATTCAACTGAAAACCGGGATATGTCTTTTTAAGACCTTCCACCTCTAAAAGCGGCTGCATATTAGACCTCCTCATACAAAATATCCATCATCATGTTCAGTTCTTCTTTTGTGATTTTAAGTGATTTTGCTGTTTGAATCATATCCTGCATCTTCTGTTCCACGAGTCGGCGTTTGGAATCCCGCAACAGCTCAAGATTGCTTGTTGATATGAAGGTTCCTATACCAACTTGGCTGGTTACAAACCCCTCTTGCTCCAGTTCTTCGTAAACCCGTCGTATTGTTAAAACGCTTACAGACAGGTCATTTGCAAAGGTGCGGATGGACGGAAGAGGATCACCTTCTACCAACTCCTCTTTCAAAATAGCATCTTTAATCTGATCTTTGATTTGCTGGTATAGGGGGGTATCAGAAGTATTTGAGATTACGATCTTCACAGGACTATCACCTCCTGTTCTAGTGTGCTGTTCTATAATACACACTATATACTATCATCACAATAAAGTCAAGGCTGCCTCTTTGACAAGCCTAATATACGCGAAATAAAAAACTACTTGAAATAAAATAGAGTTTCGTTCTCATGTTCAAACCCGAAATGTAGAATAATATAGGGTGATATGAGAATGTACCAATACGACAAACACCTTGATTTTCACGCCTTTGGCCGTGAGATCAAACGCAAACGGGAGGAAAAGGGCTGGACACAGGAATACTTGGCCCAGCTCGTGAACCGCACCCCACGCTCCATCATGTATATCGAGAACCGGGGACAATACCCCAGCTTTGATACTTTCTATCAGCTCGTCACCCTGCTGGAGATTTCCGTGGATCAATTCTTTTTCCCGGACAAGCTCAACGGAGAGAGCACCTGCCGGAAACAGATTGATGTCATGCTCAATTCCATGGACGAAAAAGAGCTGACCGTAATGAAATATACCGCAGAGGGACTACAAAAGGCCCGGGAAACGGAGGATGCGTAAGAGAAACACGCACCTCCGTTTTTGCGCTGTTTTGGGGGTAGCGCACTAACGGCAAGCAGGGCAAGTGTGGCCACACTTGCTATTTTTGCAGCCCGAGAGGGCCGCAAAAACGCTTGTTGGGGAGCCTCCCCAAACCCGGCACTTCGGGACAAAATGTCCCAAAGTAAACTGTCTGCGTCACCGTCGCTACCGCTCCTGTTCCTTATTCTTGCGTCCGTCTGTCACACCCAGCAGATAGTCAATATTGGTCTTGACCGCCACGGACTGCCGCATTTCCTGTTGGGCGGCCCGGTACTTGGCGTACAGAGCCTTTTTCTTCGCCGCCAGCTTGCGGCGCTTTTCTTTTAATTGTGCCATCTTGGGCAGTTTAGCCCCATCCAGCAAATCGTTCAATGCGGCCTTGGCTGCCCGGTAGTCCGCCAGCTCCGCCTCGTGCTGGGTCAGAAATTTTTTGCTATACTTAGCCGCCTTGTACTCGTCGAATACGGGTCGGGTCTTGGCGTATTGCACCACGGCCCCCATGAGTTCGGAAGTATAAGCAAGATCAGCCTCGGTCTGTCGGAGCTGCTCCGTCAGCGCATGGAAACGGGCAGACGCAGCCTCGGCCTCGGTGGTGAGCTGGTCATATTCGCTGATCTGATGTTCCTGCATGAATTGCAGTGCAGCAGCCATCTGTTTGAGGTTATATACCTTGGCCCACCGCTCATAAGCCGGGCCCTTCCCAGAGCGGAGCCGCTTCTGTATATCCACGATCAGATGGACACGCCTGGGCGCAACCGGGGCCGGAGCGTCCAGCTTCGGCATGGGACGCTTGCCCGCAATTACATCCCGGATCTCCCCGGGATCAAAGCCTTCCCCAAGGGTAGACGAGCGGAGCCGGGTGGCCCGTTGCTGCCCCGGCACAAGGAACGAGATCGCACCGCCACGCCCCCGCTTGACCGCATAGCCGGACTCCTCTATGACCCGCAGAAAGGCATCAAAGCTGCCCGGGCCTTTGGCAAGGGCGTCACAGATGGCCGCCCGCAGCCGTTCCTTGTAGGAGGGCTGGCGCTCCGTCCCCAGCCATGCTCCGTAATGGAGAAAACGGCCCTTGCTATGGAGTTTGGGGTTGGTGATTACGGACAGGTCATTTTCCAGACACACCCGATCAGAGAGCCACCGCACCGCCCGGGCCGAGCCGATGAAATCCCGGAACTTGTGGGAGTAATCCAGCGAAGTGGAGTTGTAGTAGATGTGGTTATGAATGTGCTGGCGGTCTGTGTGGGTGGCAACGAAAAAGGCGTACTTACCCTTTGTCCAGCGCATCGCCGTTTCGTAGCCCACCCGGTTTGCCTCTTCTGGGGTGATCTCGCCCGGCTTGAATGACTGGCGGATCTGATAGCACAGCACATCGGCATCTCGCCGCTGCTCCCGGCCCGTGGCGGCCTTGTACTTGGCCTTGGAGAGCAGGAACTCGGCATCGGAAGTCATGTAGTCGCACTCATAAGAGGAAATCAATTCGCCGCCCTGTGTCTTGTCTGGGTTCTGTCCATAGTCAAACCGCTCTTTCAAAGATTGGGCGACGGTTTCCCCCTTGCTGATTTTGTGCTTCTTGAAATAGGTTGTGGCCGTAGGCAGCCCTCCATCTAAAAGTAGCTATTCTTTTATTCCCTGTTTGCAAATAGTGTTTTCTTGCTATCTAAATGATAATAGCTTATAATAACATTAGTTATATTTACTCAAAAAATGTAAGGAGTGTTTAGCATGGCATTGAACAAAATTTTGTCTAGCTTAGTAGAAGATTTTTGCGAAAAAAATGCATTTTCAGATCTATCTCAAGCAAAAGCATATGAATATGTTGTTAACTACTCTGTCATATCGAAATTCCATCCAGAAGCATTCACAGATCCACAAAACATTAAATCTATTGATGTTGATTCTACTGATTCCATGTTTGGTCTTGACGGCGTAGCCTTTATTATTAATGATAATCTCATCTTGAGTAAGGCAGATATAGCTGACTACGCCAAATCTAATACATTAGATGTAAAAATAGTTTTTATTCAAACAAAAATAGAAGAAAAATATGATACAGGGAATATTTTCAAAACCATCAATGCAGTAAAAAGCTTTTTAGGAGATAGGACATTACTTTCTTTTAGCGAAGAAATGCAAAATGCTTTTGAAATATATGATGAGTTATGTAAATATAAAAATTCTAGACTTTTTAACACTACAAGTCCAAAGTGCTATATATATTACGTTACAGCAGCTAGACCATGCGAAGAACAACTTGTCAAAGATATTTGTGAAGCAGAAAAGAAAAATATTCTATCAACTTATCGCGACATAAAAAATGTAGAAATACAGGTATTGGGAAGCGATTATGTCACTAATGCTTACAAGGAAGTAGAAAATCGAATTGAAGTATGTATTAACTTCAAAAACAGTTTATCACTTGATAAACTTGACCGTGTTGAACAGTCTTACATAGGCTATCTTTCCGGAAAAGAATTTTTAAAAATAATCGTTGATGCACAAGGTAACCTTCGGCGTAGACTTTTTTATGAAAATGTAAGGGATTATCAAGGCAATACACCGGTGAATTTTGAAATACGGAATACTATTGCTTCTTGCACATTGCGTGATAAGTTTATATTGTTCAACAACGGGATTACAATTGTAACAAAACATTTTAAAGCTTTAGGATCAAATGAATATGAGATGACGGATTTCCAAATTGTAAATGGATGCCAAACTAGCAATGAAATATATTTACAAAAAGAAAATGCTGAGGATATTTTAATACCGGTAAAAATAATACATACAACAGATTCAGAGTTGATAGCGATGATTGTAAAAGCGAGCAATCGTCAAACAATGGTGCCAGACGAAGCATTTATTGCAATGGAGGAATACCATAAAACTCTCCAAGACACATTTGAGTCTTATTCTAAAGAGATGCCTCTTAAATTATATTATGAACGCCGTTCTGGCGAATTTGATTTTTTAGAAAAAGGGCCTTCTCGTTTTCAAATTATTAGTTTGCATAGTTTAATCCGTGCTATAACTTCCGTATATTTTACTGATGCATACATTGTCTACAACAACAATCCTGTTAATATCCTAAAGAATAGGAACGCACTATTTTTTGTTAAAACTCATGTTCCAGAAATTTATTATATTTCCAACTATTTAATTGCACAGTTCAATTATATGAACTATAAGCACGAATTCGGAAAAGATAAATATAAAATAAGATTCTATATCCCAATGGTTGTTCGTATGTTACTTGTTAAAAGTGTTTTAGTACCAGATTTTAGTTCAAAAAAAGCAAAAGATGAAACTCAGAAAATTATTTCAATAATAAAGGAAAACCAAGCAGATTTTCTTCAAGCATTTAAAACGGCCGTGGAAATAGTTGAGAAATCAATTGCTGTATTTCGGGAACAGAATTCCAATATGACCATTAATGAGATATTAAGGAGCCAGAAATTTAATCAGTTAGTGACGGACCAAACATCAAACTACCTGAAATAATATCCAGGCATTAACAACGCAAAATATGGCTTTTACTATCTTATATCAAAGAAGGGGCATGGATTTTGAGCCATGCCCCCTCTTTTACATTTCCACCACCGCCGACAGCTTTTTCAGTAGATCGGACAGCGGCCCCCAGAGGTCAGCGTAGTCCCGTTGCAGGGCCTTGATCTCGTCGGGGTAAATGCCGCCGTAGGTGTTCACATGGATCGCCACTTGGTTAAGGTTGTTGGCGCAGCGCCGCTGGAGAGACACCAACTCCCGGATGTCCGAGAGATCAACATGGAGCACATAGCCATTCAAGGCCATTTTCCGGATATAGGCCCCCATGTTGGAAATACCCGCCTCGGCCATGCGTTCCCCGATCAGCGCCTGCTCCTCCGGCGTCACCATCACATGAAGATGGACACAGCGGCGGCGTTTCTTTGTCACCGTTCCTCACGCTCCCGGCTCCTGTGCTTGTTGGGAGGCTCCTTCACCTTGTCCAGCTCCTTTTCCGGGGGCTGGGGCGGCAGAGCCGGGGCGTTGTTCAGCAGGCCGTCGATCATGTTGTAGTTCTGTTCGGTGGACAGCTCCACGGTTTTCAGCGGGTTATCCTGTTCGTACATAGTACCTCCTTTTTATAAACAGAAATGGCCAAGACTTTGGGACAAAATGTCCCGAAGTCCCGGAGCAAAGTGTGGAAAGCATTTGCCCTAAATCGGGGCAGCCAATGAAAACATATTGCCCACTCCAAAAGCGGCCCCGGAAAGCCTTGAAATATGGGGGTTTCCGGGGCCTAATTTTCCACATATCAGCTGCGCTTTTTTCTCATATAATTCCTCTTTTGCTGCCGCAGAGCGGCCTTGGCGCAGCCGGGGGAGCAATACCGTGTCCGGCCATTGGGGAGAAAGGCCCTGCCGCATATCGGGCAGGGCCGGGTTGCCGGGGCGGGGCCTTCCGCAGCGAGGGACGCCTCCAGCACGGGATCATTGGGCAGCACCGCCTCCCGGAAGTAGCGGCACAGCGCCCCCGTCCAGCACTTCTCCAGCATATAGCAGGGGCAATCCAGCCGCAGGCAGCCCACATCCCGGTCATAGTTGGCGCACAGCCTTGTCACCAGCTTGCGGATGGCCGCCTTTTCCTCACGGGTCAGCTCTCGGGCCACCGTTTCACCTCCCGCCGCCAGCGCCTTTCAGAAGCTCCCGGTAGCAGACCACGCACCTGATCCCCCGCCAGTAGGGGCAGCCGTGGCAGCGGGAACCCTTCGGGGCCTTGACAGGCTCGGGCCGCTCATACCGGGGAACCTGCTGCATCATCGTTTCATAAGGACTATTGGTGAATTTCATTTGTCGCCCTCCGTTTCGTCCTCGTCCTCCTCGTCCCACGGCGGGGTATCGTCGTAGGTTTCCAGCTCGTCCCCGTAGTCCTCCTCGGTTTCAGCGGCCCGCTGCTGCTTGGGGCGGTAGACCTTGAAATACCACCCGGCTCCGCCGCCCACCAGCGCCACCGCCAGAATGAGCAAAAGCGTCCCGGTGTTTCCACTCGCCTGTTCGGGTTCCGGCTCGGGGGTAGGCTCCGGCTCCTCCACGGGTTCGGGCTCCGGCTCCACCCCCACGCACTCGGTCATATTGGTGGAGCATACCGGGCAATCCATATTGATCGTCCCGGCCACGCACTTTTCCGTACAGGTACACTCGGGCAATTCCGCCCCGGACGCCTCCAGAGCGGACAGCAGATCGGCCTCGTCCACCACGCTGAAAAAGTAGGTTTCGTATTGTTCAGCGTCCTCGTCGGTGGGCTTGTCGTAGTCAATGACGATGTAAAAGGTGCTGCCGCCGCTGGCCTGGACGGTGATAAACTGCTTGTTGGTGTGCTCGTCGTAGAGCAGATCCCGGGTCACAAGGCTACCTTCCTCGGTGAAGCCCTCGCCGGGCTCAATGGTGGGCTCGGGGGTGGTGGTTTCCTCCGCCGGGTCAAGGCCCTCCCATTCGGGGCCGCCCCCGGCGTAGGCCGTAACGGAGAAGCCGCACAGGAACACGGCAACGCACAGCGTCACCATCAAAACACGCAGTTTTTTCATTCAGACACCTCCTCGGACTTCGGGACATTTTGTCCCAAGGTGGCCCCGGCCCGGATCTGCTGGAGCACCACGGGCAGCTCGGCAAGAGAGATGCTCATGCCACGCACGATGTCCACAATCTCGCTGTTTTCCGCCTCCACCTTTTTCTGTTCCAGCTCCTTCAGCCGGGCCTGCTGTTCGGAGATTTTGGCCTTGACCTTTTCAATCTCGGCCTCGATCTTTGCACTTTTGGAAATTGCCATGAAAGCCTCCTTTACGGTAAACGCCCGTAGGCGTAGAAATGAGATTGCCAATAGCTGCTGTTGAGGTTGGCGTAACTGATGGGATCACCACAATGGAGCATCCAGCCATCGCCCACATACAGCCCACAATGGCTGACCCCCGGCGTGTCGTAGGTGCCGACAAAAAACACCAGATCACCCGGCTGGGGTGAGCTGGTGGGGGTGCAGTAGTTGTATAGGCCCTGGGCCCCCAGCCGCCCCACATCCCAGCCGCATTGATTGAGCACCCATGAGAGGTAGCCGGAGCAGTCAAAGGAAGTGGACGGGCTGGAGCCGCCCCAGACATAGGGATAGCCGATGTATTTTTCCGCCTCGGTGAGCAGGGCGGAAAAAGTTTCGTCCGTCAGATATTCCTCGGGGACTTCATGCTCCACAGGATCGCCCGTGTACTTGCCCACATAGTCGGAGCCGGGGAACAGATCGGGACGGTTGCCCAGCGTCGCCATGTAGAGGGCATACCGGGAAAGCTGTTCCTCACCCATGATGTAAACGGGCAGGTGGGAAAGGTTTTCGTTGGAGAGGGTCACGGTGCAGATATAGTAGTTGTACGGCACTTCCACATCGTAGTCGTTGCCCTCGCTATCCGTCCGGGTTTCCGTCCGATACCGCACCTCCACAACCACATCCTCGGTGAGAATGTATTGGCGGTCAAAGAGCATTTGCAGGGTGTCCTGCACCTCGTCCAGCGTCCATTCCCCCTCATGCCATGCGCTGATGATGGACAGCAGCACATAGGGGTCATGCTCGATCTCGTCCAGATCGTAGTGGTACTCGTCATAGTCGTGGGTGCTCTCGTAGGTGTCCAGATAGTTTTGCAGCTCCGCCTCCAAAGCGCAGTAAGCAGCTTCAGCCCCCAGCAGGTCAGCGTCCTCGGCGGGATAGGTGGATGCCCCGATAGCCCCCGCCGTGCCGTTGCCCAGCGTTGCCAGCGAGGACATACAGGACTGCATCATCACCAGCAGCAGGAACACCGCCACAAACAGCAGCGCCCCCACGGGATGCCGCTTGACGAAACCCACGGCCCGGGCCGCCAACTTTTCCGTGGTGACTGCCGTTTTTTCGGCGGCCTTGGCTCCTTGCTTGGCGGCCTCCCGTGCTTGTTTGGCATATTGCCGCTTGATCTTCTGCTTCTGGATCAGCCGGGACAGGGCGTTGCCCCGCATTTCCGGGTACTCCTGGACGGCCATACGATAGTGATAATCCGCCGTGGCCTTGATGTGCCTGGACTCGGCCTTGCGGACAGCCTTTGCCGGGTGTTCCCGGATTTTCTTTTGCACAAACCGCTTGCCGTGACGCAGAGCGGACTCGCCCACCAGCTCGGAGCGGTGAGCGCCCTCGGTACCCACATTTTCCTGCTCCACCTCAAATATCTTGCCATGCACATAACCGTGAACGCCGCCGCCCACCGTCCCGGCCACCCGGCGAGCCGGGCCGGGCGGCTTGGGCGGCTTCTGCTTCGCCAGCTTTTCCTTGGCCTTCTCCAGCTTTTCACCCCGCTTTTCCATGCGGAGCTTGCTGGCGGCGGTCTGCTCCTGCTGGCTCTTGTGGCGAAACTTGGACTTCGGGACATTTTGTCCCGAAGTGGCCCCGGCCTTATTCGTCTTTTCGTTCATGGGCCATATCCTCCGGGCGGGTGGTCAGCAGGTTATAGATCTCTCCCTTGGGGAATCGATCCACAAACGGGATGGTCACATTTCCATAGAACAGCAGCCCCTCGCCGGAATTGGAGTGGGTGATGTAGGAGAGCTGGTGCTCGGAAATGCCCAGTTGCTTGGCAAGGATCGCCCGGTCACTTTGGGCCTGGGACAGCAGGATCAGAAAATCCGTGTTGTCCAGAATGTTGGAGATGGCCGGGCTTGCCAGCAGGTCTTTCACATTCTGCGTGAGGGCGCTGGGGACGCAGCCTTTTTTGCGGAGCATCTTCCAAACGGCCACAAAGTAGCTGGCGGTGAGCTCGTCCCGCAGCAGGATATGGAACTCGTCAAAGTAGCACCATGTAGCGATCCCCGCCTTGTGGTTGGCGTTCACCGCCGCTGTGACAAACTCGTTGGTGGTGTGCATGGCGATCTTGCGGAGGTTTTCGCCCAGCCCTTTGAGGACGATGCACACCACCCGGGAATTGAGGTTGACATTGGTGGGGTGGTTGAACAGGTTGAGGGAGCCGGTGCAGTAGAGCTCCAGCGCCGTTGCCACACGGCGGGCCTCCGGCTCCGGCTGCTTCAAAAGCTCCTCGTACAAATCCTGCAACAGCGGCGTTTTGGCCGTTTCCAGCCCCAGCGCCATTTCCCGGTACACCAGCCGCACACAGCGGTCAATCACGGTTTTCTCAATGGGCTGCAAGCCCTCCCGTCCGCCCACGATCAGCTCACACAGGGACAACAAAAAATCCGCCTTCATGGAAAGCGGACTTTCATCGTCGTTAGCGTTCATCTGCAAATCCATAGGCGAAATGTGGTGGGGGCTGTCCGGGGCGATGTCGATGACCTGTCCGCCCAGCCGTTGCACCAGCGGGGCGTATTCGCCCATCGGGTCTACCACGATGATCCGGTCATTGGTGGCGAGGAACACATTGATCAGCTCCCGCTTGGCGGCAAAGCTCTTGCCGGAGCCCGTGGAGCCGAGGTACATCCCGTTGGCCGATTTCAGCTTTTTGCGGTCGGCCATGATGACATTGTGGGAAAGGGCGTTCATGCCGTAGTAGAGCGCCTGCCCGCCCATGCGGAGCTCCCGGGTCATAAAGGGAATGAAGATGGCCGTGGAGCTGGTGGTCATGCCCCGCTGGATCTCGATGCCGTTGTACCCCAGCACCAGTGAGGACACAAAACCCTGCTCCTGCTGCCAGTCCAGCCGTTTCAAGGCGCAGTTGTATTTCTGTGCGATGCCGCCCACGGTGAACACATCGTTTTCCAGCCGCTGCCGGGTGGGAGCGATGTTCACCACAGTAAAGGTCAGCAGGAACATCCGCTCGTTGCGGGATTGGAGGTCGGCCAGCAGCTCGGCGGCGTCCTTGGAAAAGGTAATGAGATCGGGGGGCAAAATCTCCATATCGTACCCGGCCCGCACAGCCTTTTTCTGCTCCTCGGCCTTCATGCGGCCAATGTCAGAGATTTTCCCCTTGATGGTCTTGATGGCTTTGAGCTGATCCACCGTCTGGATATGCAGCGTGACGGTGAGCTCGGCGTCCAGCTCCAAGATTTCCGCCAGCAGCTTGTCCGAGAGCTCCGACGCTAAAATCTGCAAGTAGGACGCAGCGCCCCACGACTGGCCTACCCGGAAAGTCCGGGATTGCCGGAAGTCGAAGCTGTCCGGGGCGATATAGTCCTTCGTTCCCATGCCGTGCTGGGGAATGTCCTTCCACGAAAAGCGAAACGGCTCCCGGCTCCCCGGGTGCATCTGGCCGTGGAGCACCGCCAGACGGTCACGGCCATCCAAGGGCTGGGACTGTACCCCCAGCCGTTTGAGGTTGCCCATGACATCGGCTTCCACACGGCCCAGCCGGGGCCGGGCCTCGGCCACGCTGCCAGCGGGCAGCCCAAAGGTGATGTACTTGGTGCGCTCAATGCCGTTGTTGCTCTTGGCAATCTGGCCTTTGAGCATCTCCACATATTCACGCCGGATGCTGTTGAACTCGTCCTCCTGTTCCGGGATATTCACCTTGTAGCGGTTGGCGCTGCGGGAACGGCGGTTGACAAAGGAGAGCTGAAAGGGCAAGGAACTGTCGAAGTAGTTGAGGAACGAGCTCCACCCGCCGAAGATGGCGGTCTGATCCTCAGTGGACGCCACGGCGTAGTTGATGTCCTCATATTCCACGGTCTTGGTATAGATGCCGCCGGGGAGCTGACACACCCCGTCCGGGTGCATCGCCACATAGGGGATGGTCTGCTGGGCGGATACCACCGCCCGGCGCTCATTCCTTTTTGCGTTTGGTTTTGTTTTGGCTGCGTTCAATAGACTCCTCCTTTCCCGTGAATGGAGCATAGATATTCTGCGTCCGATAGGGCCGGATGCCGGGGCGTAGGAACTTGGTGTTGATCATGTTCCGCAGCACCTTTTCAAAGGGCAGTCCGTCCTTTTCATACATCGCCATAAGAAAGGCCGGGAGCATGATCCCCAGCATGACGAACAGCGCTCCGGTGTTGCCGATGGCCCCACGGGTCAGCAGATAGGTGGGAATCCCGATGGCCGCCCCGATCCCGAAACAGATCAGCTGCCGCTTGGTCAGGTTAAAGGCAATCTTGGTTTTGATTTTGGACAGGTCATTGGGGACATTCACATAGGGCATAGGTCAGCCTCCTTTCATGCCCACCTTGGGACAATTTGTCCCGAAGTCCCGGAGCGTGGACTGTACCTCGTTGCCCCACACATCCCAGCCGGGCGGGGTCTGCCGGGCGAACAGCTCCACACGGGGCAGATCGCCCATGAGGGCCACAATTTTATCCCGGGTTTCGTCCGGCTTTTTGCTGTGGGCTTCGATGGGCGAAATGATAAACTGGTGGATGTTGGCCGCCTGCCGCTTGGGGTGGCCCCGTGTCGCCAGCAGGCAAACCTCCGCATTGGCCCGTGTCCAGAAGCCCAGTCCATAAAACCAGCTATCCGCCTTGCGATTTTTCTTGAGCCAGACAAAAGCCACGCTTTTGTAGGTGAAGCCCCATTCCCGGATCAGCCGCAGGGCCTCCGGGAGCTGGGGAAAGGTGGCCCACAGGAAAAGTGCGCTGTCCGGGGCCGCAAGATCGGCCACAGGCAGCGCACAAAGCTCGTCTATGCTCATGGTGGGGTAATGATGCTCCGCCGCCCCCTGCAAGCCCTTTTGGGAGTAGCGCCACGGGGGATCGGCGTAGATGATGGAATATGCTCCGATAATTACACTCCTTTCCCGCCACGCTCCACAGCCAGCCGTGCCTGCTCAATGCGCTGGACGGCGGGGCCATAGATGGCCGGGGCGTTTTCAAAACAGATGAAGCGGCGGCCCGTATTGAGGGCCGCCACCGCCGTTGTGCCGGAGCCAGCGCAAATATCCGCTACCACCGCTCCTTCGTCGGTGTAGGTCTTTATGAAGTATTCGCACAGCTCCACAGGCTTTTGTGTCGGGTGGATGCCGCCCATCACCGTGGGGACAAACAGCACATTTCCCGGATAGCGCCGCCCATCGCTGGAGCCGGTGCCTTGCCGCACAAATTTCCCGTAGTTGGCACTCATGCCGCTGCTGGTGTGCGTCCGGGTGTATGGCTTGCCGTAGGTGAATTGCGGATGATAGACCGGGGACTTCTGGTAGAACACCAGAATGTTCTCCGACTTTTTCAGCGGGGCTCGGTTGGCGTTGAGAAAGCCCGTCCCCCGTTCCTTGTACCATACCCACTCATAGCGGAGCATGGACAGGTTGGACGCTCCCAGCACCTTGTCATAGGGGCATTGGGCGAAAAACAGCACCGCCCCGTTGGGCTTGACCGCCCATTTCACCGCCTCCCACAGCTCGGGGAGCGGCAGCGGTACATCCCAGTAATTCCGGGTGGTGCCGTAGGGCGGATCGGTGAGCAGCATATCAACCGAGTGCTGGGGCAGGGACAGCAGCCCCTTGATCCCGTCCATGAGGTACAAGCCCTCCGCCATGTTTGGGACATTTTGTCCCAAAGTGGCTCTATCGGTCATGCCTGGACTCCTTCACCGCCGCCTTGGCGGGGCGGGCGGCGTTGTCCCGGGTGGCCTGTTTGTGGCCCTCGGCCAGCCGCTGGGCAATCGACCTTGCATCGCTCTCACCGCCCAGCAGCTCCCGCTTTTGCAGCACCTCCTCCGTTTCCGCCATGAAGCGGTACACATCCGCCTCGGAAAATTCCTCCGGGGCTTTTCCGTTCCACAGGGCCGTTCCGTCCGGCCCGTATTTTCTTGGCATACAGCACCCCTTTCTTAATGAGCACTAAAGATGCTCCGGGCAATCGTCCCCGTTTTGAACAGGCAGAAGCACAGCAGCACCGTGTACCCCACACAGCCCCAAATGGCCCCGATGGGGTCGCCGCCCGTGGCAATCCCTTGAATGAGCACCGCATAGATGGCGACGCACACAAGGATCAGCATCCCTTGGAATCCCACGGCAAACAGGGATTTCAAATAGTTTTGGCCCATGCTGCCCAGCTCCCGATTGGAGAGGGTCGCCACGGGCAGCGGGGCCAGACTTGTGAGCAGGTAAATCTCAATCATGCGCCCATAGACGATGACGAAAATCACGATGTTCAGCGCCCACATGGTTACATGAATGAGGAACGATTGGAGCCACAGCCCCAGCAGAGCGCCAAGGCTCATGGTTTCCAGACTTGCCTCCAGCGTGTCGATCATGGAGGAAGAAATGTCCGTTGAGCCCTGCACAATCCCGGCTGCGCTGGCAATCACGCTTTGGGACACATCAAACACCGCCATAACGATATTGAATGTATTGGACAGAATGAGGATGGCCGCAGCCGTTTTGAAAATCCACTTGAAGAAAATCCAGTAGTCCAGATCGTGCAGGTTGTTTTTCTCGATAATGAGCTGGATCAGCTCATAGGTGGCAACAAAGGTCAAGACCAGACCGGCAATCGGCAGTATCACCGTTTCAGAAAGCTGCCGTATGAGGGAAAAGACCCCGGCGTTCCACGCCGCCGGGGTCGTCCCTACTTGCACCGCAATCTCTCCGACACGGGTATTGACCGTATCAAAAAGCCCCGTGAGGTTGCCCATGATCCCCTCGATCAGAAGCCCTTTTAACCAGTCTGTCAGCCAGTCGGTGAGAAATCCCATAAGCTATCGCCCTTAAAACAGGCCAGACAGCAGGGGGATCAGGGTGGTGCCCAGCACGATGATGCCGCCGCCCGCCATGAGCTGCTTCATGCCCTGGCTCTTTACTGATGTGCGATAAAGAAGTAATAGAAGTGTAAAAAATTTTGCCGTTCCTATCCGGCACTTGCG
>OBKG01000517.1_pt1 | contig 15564 bp, 14 predicted proteins | sample 1519741 | NCBI WGS metagenome assembly OBKG01 (sample SAMN00265072, study PRJEB22529) | human gut metagenome
TTATGAATGTACCGGGAATCAAGGAAGCAGCTTTTGAAAAGATTAAGGACAGTATAACAGTATAAATTGACAGGAGGGTGTCCAAAAGTCGTGTTATAATTTTTGAAATCAGAATGGCTTTTGAGACACTCTCATTGATAGATAAGGGGATAGAAGAATGGCGCGGGTATTAGTAGTAGATGATGAGAAACTGATTGTGAAGGGAATCCGTTTCAGTCTGGAGCAGGATGGAATGGAAGTAGATTGTGCCTATGACGGTGAGGAAGCCCTGGAGCTTGCCAAGAAGACGGAATATGACGTTGTGCTTCTGGACGTAATGCTTCCTAAGTATGACGGTTATGAGGTCTGCCAGGCCATACGGGAATTTTCGGATATGCCGATTATTATGCTGACGGCCAAGGGAGGCGATATGGATAAGATTCTGGGACTGGAGTATGGAGCGGATGATTATATCAGTAAGCCCTTTAATATTTTAGAGGTAAAGGCCAGGATTAAGGCTATTATGAGACGTAATTCCAAGAATAAGCGTCAGAAAAAGGAGGAGCCTGCAGACAATATGATCGGAGCAGGGGATCTTAAGATGGATACGGAGAGCCGGAGGGTATTTATTGCCGGCAGGGAGATTAACCTGACTGCCAAGGAGTTTGATCTTCTGGAGCTGCTGGTGCGCAATCCCAGCAAGGTCTACAGCAGAGAATCTCTTCTCACCTATGTATGGGGTAATAAGGCCATGGAAAATGGTGATGTGCGGACAGTGGATGTTCATGTGAGAAGACTGAGAGAAAAGATTGAGCCCAGCCCAAGTGACCCAAGGTATGTACATACAAAGTGGGGCGTGGGATATTATTTTCGGGTAAAGGGCTGATTGGATCGTCGCCGGACCTTCGCTATGTGAACAGGGGCTTTTGGTTTCTGTTGGCGCGGGGCTGCATGGTAAATGGAATAATGGAGTAACAGATGAAGATTACCCTTGTAACAGTGGGAAAGATAAAGGAGCGTTACTTGGAGGACGCAGTAAAGGAGTATACGAAGCGGCTTGGACGGTACTGCAAGCTGGAGGTGATCCAGGTGGCAGATGAGAAAACCCCCGATGGCGCGGGAGAAGCTGTCGTACGGCAGATCAAGGAGACGGAAGGGAAGCGTATTCTTTCTTTTATAAAGGATGGAGCTTATGTGATTGCTCTGGCTATAGAGGGGAACATGCTTTCCAGCGAGGAATTGGCAGAAACGCTCCGGCGGCTGGGCGTGGAGGGCGCAAAACAGATTGTGTTTGTGATCGGCGGTTCTCTGGGGCTGTCCCAGGAAGTGATGAAACGGGCAGACTATGTCCTCAGCTTTTCCAGAATGACCTTCCCTCATCAAATGATGAGGGTTATTTTGCTGGAACAGATTTACCGGGGGTATAGGATTATGATGGGACAGCCGTATCATAAATAGTGGGGAGGAAATCGGATTGGCTTTTAGCCAGAGGGTAATAGAAAGCGCCAAAGTTGCCAGAGCTGCCTAAGGATTTTCCGATTCCTCCTCAATATAAACCTTAATTTTGGCCAGATCGTTTTTGGCTTTCTCGAATAAGTGCAGGTTATTCATTGACGCTCCCAAGATGTTCCTCCACAGCCTCTAAAAGAGCATTGTATGAAAAGCACATTTAGTTGTTAAATGATATGATTTAAGCAACAAATGAGGGAGGGATGTGTTATGCACGCATGGGAAGCAATTCAAAGAGCAGTCAACTATATTGAAGAAAATTTGCAGGAAGAAATTAGTACAGAAATGTTAGCCGAAATGGTTTCATTGTCACCGTTTTATTTCCAAAGACTGTTTAAGCGGTTGGTAAATAAGCCTGTACAGGAATATATTAAGCTGCGCCGTCTATCGAAAGCCATTACTCAACTTAACACAAATGACCGGCGAATTTTAGATATTTCCTTAGAGTATGGTTTTTCCAGTCACGCTAACTTTACGCGAGCTTTCAAGGAAACCTTCGGCATTACGCCGGAAGAATACAAAAAGACACATCCAATGCTGAATACGGTTATCAAGCCGGAAATCTCTATGAATTATGTTTTGATTGACGAAGGCGTACCTCTCGTTATTGATGATATTGTTTTAGAAATTCATAGAGAAAAATTAGCTTCCGCAGAAAGCTATATCGGGTTAGTGGCTGATGTTAAAATTGCAACACAAACGCCTGTTGGCCAAAGCACAGGAATCGATGTTCCCGGACAACTTTGGACACGTTTTCACAAAGAAAAAGCTGAACTTGCTGAATCTGTTAATCCTGCCGTAGAATTAGGCATGTCATATATGGCAGACTCCGAAAAAGGTATCTTTAAGTATTTTGCGGGTGTACTTTTACAGGGGAAATTCAGCAGTACAAATGATTTCATTACACAAGAATTACCTGCTGGAAATTACATTATTTGTAAAATTGAAGCCGAAGATTTTGAAAAACTTGTGACGGAAGCATTAGACAAAGCGGGTAAATATTTTTTTGGCACCTGGCTCCCCAATCATTGTCTAACTTTTGAACCATTCTCTGCTGAAAAATACTACACAGATTGCGATTGTGGGAATTGTATGGAGATATGGGTAAAAATCTTAGATTAGAAAAAACATAGATAGCATTTTCAGATTGAATAAAGAGCCGGAATGGGACAAGGAAACGGAGCTCAGGGAAAAGTGTAGCTTTTATGAAAAGGAAGCTGTCAATTCCGGTGGTTGATACGCGAATAGAAACATCAGATTTCTATATTACTCTATGAAAGTATTATACTGTGCCGTGGCTGTTTTGGGTTTTTATCCGCAAGATCTTTTAAGCAGCGGGCAGAGCGTTTGGGGATTACATCCCTCGGAGCCATTCTACCCACACGGAATAGTATTTCCCTAAAATATGAGAGCCGTCTGTAGAGTAACTGGCATTGAGGCTTCCCGTTTCATCATCAAAGATTTCATTCACATCTATATAATAGCAAGCATTGTTTTCTGCGATTTTTTTAATTTCATTGTTTAAAAAATCGATGTTCTCATTGTTGTAAATGGGGCTCTGAGCAGACTTTTCTTGTGTGACATGGAGGTTGGCCTCCAGCACGATTGCAGCGTCGGGCTGACGCAGCTTTATGGCATCTACTACGGACTGATACTGCACAACCGTTTGATGGCTGCCATAGCCCAGTTCATTGATACCGAGCATTAAGTATATGGTATGAAATTGTTTTTGAGCCAGTACTTGTTCCAGGGATTTTTTGCTTCCGTCCTTTCCCCTTACCTTCGCGTCAAACAGATTGAACACGCTCATTCCCGAATTAGCGAATACTTCGGCATTTCGCAGGTCTCCATATTCGGAGAGACCTACGGTTCGAGAGTCTCCAATAAACAACACATCGGTAAAGTCCGGAATTATAGCAATGCTGTAATCTGAGGTATCGCGGGCGCCATTTGAGGATTCTGGCATTTCACCAGAAACGGTTGAATTGGGAATTGATGCTTGGGGATTATTAGTTATATGGGCAGGAGAAGCTTCTTTCGATTCTGGAGCCTTCTCATTGCTGACAGAAAGAGCTGTATTTTCTTTCGTTGTCTCCGGCATCTGGTTGCCGTCTGCTTGAATGTAATTGTGCTCATCTGAACCTGTAAGGGAAACGGTGATATGCTTTCCAAGCTGTAAGCTATATCCGGCTGCCTGGTTCATGGCTTTAGCGAGAGCATTTGGAATGAAAGCAGGCATTATAGGAATTGCAGCTGATATGGAAAGGCTGAATATAAATAAAATAGTATACCAATATCGTTTCATGTTTTCATTCTCCTAAGTTTAAAATCTAAAATATAAAAAGGGATCATCAGCGCCCATTTTCATGAAATAAACACATAGCCAAAAAATAACCAACAGGAGTACCGCTGTTATAAACGAATTTTTATATAAGTCATAGATCTTTCTTGGTATACTGGTTATAAAAATCAACCCTGCCGCCAGTGATAGAAAGTATAGCTTCCCGTATTTGAGAAAGTCACCAGCATAATACATAAAATGCTGATTTGGTGACATGAACGGGAACAGGCGCAGGAAGTATACCAACATCTGTTTCAGATCTGAAACTGCAAAAATCAGCCAGGTCACAGGTATTGCAAACAGCATATATAAATGGCCAATGACTGGAAAGCCATGGAAAAGCTTGATTAACCCTAGTTTTTCTGCTGAGATTAGAATGAACAGGATAAAACCCCATAGAATGAAATTCCAACTGGCGCCATGCCAGAAGCCGGTTAAAAGCCAGACAATTAGCATATTTCGAAATGTAAGCAGGCTTCCCATTCGATTGCCTCCATTAGGAATATAGATGTATTCTCTAAACCAACTGCCAAGGGTCATATGCCATTTTCTCCAAAACTCCGTCATGGATAAGGCCATATAAGGATGATGAAAATTGTCCGGTAGGTGAAAACCCATGAGCTTACCCAGACCTTGTGCCATTAAGGAATATCCATAGAAATCAAAATAGATTTGAAAGCTATATGCAGCCAGCCCCAGCCAGGCCAGCGGGGTAGAAATGCTTTCATAGCCGATTGCAGTTACTTCACTCCACAGCCTGCCAACTTGATTTGCAAGCAATACCTTAAATCCTAAGCCTATGGTAAATTCACGCAGACCCTCCTCTATATTTAAAAGCGTATGTTTGCGCCTGCTGATTTGCTTTTGTATAGAAGCATAGGTGACAATCGGTCCGGCAATTAATTGCGGAAACATATTAATGTACATTCCAAAATCGATAAAAGAGGTTTCACAAGGAATATCTCTGCGGTAAACATCTGTCAGGTAAGAGATTGCCTGAAAGGTATAAAAGCTGATACCGATTGGGAGCGTAATATGATAGACTGGAAGCGCGTATCTGAAACCGAACTGTTGAAGCAGCAAATTTATATTCTCTGTAAAAAAAGCAGCGTATTTAAATAGAAGCAACCAGAATAAATTATATATTATTCCGATGATCAGCCAGCTTGCCCGTCGTGTTTTCCACCTTCGCCTTCCCAGGCAGATTCCTATTTTGTAGTTAACAAGAATCGAAAAAAATAATAAAAAAAGATACCCGGGATGATCCTGTACTCCATAAAAATAGAATAAAAGACTGCCGGCAAAAAGACAAAGGTTTTTCCATTTGCCTGGACTTATGTAATAAAGCGTTAGAAATATAGGTAAAAAATGGAAGATAAATTTGAGACTACTGAAAACCATTTTTGATTCTCCTGCTAAGTGAATAGTTTCATTCATTGCCTATATATTAGACGATTGATATGATAAAAAAGTTGCAGTTGAACCTTTGTGTCTGCGGTGGCAGATAGCAGAACGTGCAACTGTGCCAATAGAAACAAACCCATGGAGAATCAGTGCCGCCGCTTCAAGCAAATGTAACGCTTTTCAATTAAAATCGTGGATGTTTCATCAAGTGTCAGTTCACTCACAGCCTCAGATACATTGAAAAACGGGATTGCGGATGTTGGCAAGAGCGCCATCTGCAATCTCTAAAAAAGACATACCTTTTCCGAAGAAGGAAACGGTCACGAATGTAGGTACTGATGATTTTGCATTTCGTAAAAGATACACCTATGGCACAATCATGGTCGATATTAAAACTTACTGGATGATCGATCTTCTTCGTTCGAGAGAGATTGATTACCTGCTTTTTTAAACGTTTCAGTGTTCATATGGATGAGGCTGCTTAAAGGTAATTGCCCTAATATACCTGTGCTGAAAATACGTTCAGCACAGGCGTATTTTAAGGGCGGCTCTTAGGATCTGGCAGGAGCCTTGCTGGGTTTCTCCTCAATAAAGGGCAGAAAGATCTCGCAAATATAGGCCTTTTCCGGGGCTGGAACAGAAACTCCGAAAACTTCCTCTGCATAAACAAGATGACGTTCAAGAATACCCATCAAAGCGGAGTGTTGATTGATAAATGCTTTCAGGTGAGAGTATTTTAGTGGCTCTCCTTTTATAACTCGTTCCAGCATGTGGGCGCTGTGGAAAATAAATTTCAGGGCAATCTCATCGGAATAGCTGAGATAAAGCTCAGACAGAATTTTATTTAATACGTTCAGAAGCGTGTCGGCGGCCTTGCCGGGGTTTAAAAACGTCAAAGATGGAGAAAGTACTTCGTGGATGATACGATTCAGGAACGAAGTGGTAACAGCACAAGACTGAGATGGAGCCGTAGTTTCGTCTCCTGAAGCCTCCGACATCAGTTCAATGAGAGAGCAGTGCTTATAAGCTGACTTTTCGACCATATGGAGCATGAGAGGCATGGAGGCGCCGGCTATATGCTCCGTTCGGATACCGGTGAGTTGATTCAAGTGGTGGTGCAGGTCTGTGAAGGGTGACATATCAGTAAAAATAATCAGACCAGCATTGTGGTCAGAGGAACGGGTGATGGCAGCCGCCTGTTCTAAAACCTGTTCCAGCGTCACAGAGGGGGTTAAGTCAATGCTGTGCACCAGGGGAAGTTGTACTGCATTGTTTAAAAATGATGCAATCCCTGAGGAGACTCCCTGGCCGTGAAAGATTGCGATAAAATGGACATTGCCGTTAGCAGTCCAGTTAACGGACAGATACAGATACATTGTAATGAAGCACAGCTCAGAGTCCGGAAGCGGCTTTCCTCCAGACTCTTCCAGCAAAGCTTTCAACTTACGGGCTTCTGCGTATTCCTTTGGATAGGCGCGCCGTATATCATTCAGGCTGGGTGGAGACGAAGAGTTTGGAATACATGTATCCTGACGTTTCAGAACGTTATGGAGATGGAGCAAAAGACCGTAATACAGGCGTGGGTTTTCCAAAGCGCGTTTATAGTTGGGAGAAGCCTCCAGCACACGGTCTACAGCCTGGCATAGAAAATCCGGGAAAGAGGCCCGGAGCTGTTCCATACTGTGGGACTGTGTAATACGCATGCGGTTGACGCAGCGGTTTATGTAACCTCCTACATCGGATATTTTCAGTGGCTCTGATGAGATGGGGAGCTTAGGATAGCCTAAAAAGTCTTCCGGAGCCACATCTTGATATATGGGAAGCTCCGGCTGTCCTTCTGGGGTGAAAGTCACATATGCTCCCTGCAGGCAGCTCAGGAGTTTTTGAATCTGCAGTACCTTTTCTTCTCTAGGGAGCGGCGTGGCTGTAACGGTGCAGGGGAGGTGGTGATAACTGATTTCAACAGAGGATGAGGCGTGACTGCCGGTTAGGTACTCCAGATATGCCAGAGAACAGATGCCCTTAACACAGCTTTTGAGCTCACCTATCTGTCCGGGATAAGAGGCATGAAGAAGGCAGGATAGCACATCCTGGTGAATACGCAGGGGAAGTTGAAGGCGTCTGGATTCCCGGCCGAACAAAAGTGTCAGATGCTCCAGCAGCTCTGCGGGGCCGCGATTTGCCAGATCGGGCAAGGGGATCAGCATTGGCATATTTCGCACAAAGCGCTCAATAGAAGGTGAGCCGGCAGGTTCCGTGGTGGTGGCTATGATCATAGCCTCGCCTTCCCGTACCATAGATGCTTCTCCCATGCGGCAAAATGTATTTTTCTCGATCAGAGTAGTTAGAAGCTCCTGAACTTTAGCGGAAAGCCTGTGAACTCCGTTCAGGCAGAGAATACCCCCCTTGGCCTGTTCAATGAGGCCTTGTTTCCCCTTTTCGGCGCCTGGAAGAAAATTTTTGCTATAACCGAAAATTTGGGCCATAAGAAGGTGAGGGGATTTTGAGAAATCCTGACAGTTCAGCAGGACAAATTTGCCGTCGGGGGAGAGACGGCCGCATTTTTTTGCGTACGCGTACATGGCTTTTGAAAAACACAGCTTTCCGATTCCCTCTTTGCCTGTTATCAATGTATGAATACCATGAGGAGGGTAGAGGACAGCTGCCTTGGCTTGCTGCACCGCGCGCTTCATGCTTCCGCTGCTTCCGATCATAGATTCCAGACTGTCTGCTGGACGTTCGTTAGAGATCTGGATGGCATTTTGGGAAGCTAGATAGTCTTCCAGGCGCTCCCCGCATGGAATGGTACTGGGGAAAAATACACGGGGGAAGGAGGTTGCCAGGGCTTCCCGGTGAAGAAACAAAGTGGGTTTGCCCAGACATTTGATCACAAGTCCCTGGCGGTATAGGCGGTTTAGCTCTCTTGATACATTTGTTCGATCCAGATTGGCTGCTGAGGCAAGGCCGGAAGCAGTTAGGCCTGTGATGTTTATGAAATTATTCTCTGCCGCCCGGAGCGTGTTTTCACGGATGAGTTCCAGAACCCGGTCAAGACGTCGAGGTGCGCTTTGATTCATAGTTCGTTCCTTTCCAAATAGTGTCAAAACAGCGTGATTATATAAATATAATAATACACATTAGATAAAATAGCAAATGGGATATATAATACAACTAAAATAACAATAAAATATAAAGAAATATTAAAAAATATAACAATAAATATAGGAAAAATCATATATTTGTGTGTTGTAAAAATGAATGCAGGTAATTTAAATGAACGGCAGCCTGGACAATGTGTGTTATTATTGGTGGAAAAGTTGATAAATCCATCCTAAGTATGTTAATTTCAAAAGCCCATATAGTGAAATAGATCTGGTTTTAACAGGAAAATAGATTTGACACACATTTGTGACAAAACAAAAAAGTGAAAAGTTTTACAGAAAAAAATGGACGTGATATATTCAGCGTAAGGCTAGAAAGGAGGTAGTTGAATGTATCGGGTATTGCTGTTGAGCCATGGAGAGCTGGCCCGGGAGCTTCTGCGGACTGTAGAGATGGTGATTGGAGGTCAGCCTGAGCAGGAGGTGGCGGCATTGCCGCTTCAGCCTGAGCAGGATATGAATGAGTACTACCGGGCGGTGGATGGGTTTGTGAAGGAATCCGGAGCTTGGGGGGGATGTATGGTCTTTACGGATATTGCAGGTGGAAGCCCTTTTATTACATCTGCAAAGGTGTACAGAAAGCGGGCCGGAACGATTAAAATGGATATCATCACAGGAATGAATCTTCCAATGGTGGTTGAGGCAGTCTCAAACCGGGGAAGCAATGATCTGGACGAGGCGCGGATAAGGGCGCTTCGAAATGGAATTGAGGGTATTCACGCATTTTCTTCCAAGCTACAGGATGTAGTGCGGGAGGAATAGATAGCAGAGCTAGGCTTGCAGAAGGGAAGGATTAGAAATGAAAATTGCGATGTGCAGAGTAGATGAACGTCTGGTACACGGGCAGGTGATTGCGTCCTGGTCCAAGATACTGAGTATAAAACAGATTCTGGTAATAGATGATCAGATGGCAAAGGATAGCTTTATGGGGACTGTTTTGGCTATGGCCGCTCCCTCTGGGGTTAAGGTGGAGCTGATCTGCGTAGACGAAGCGGTTCGCCGTATTAAGAAGGAGGGAGGGCAGGAAGGGGTGAATACCATGCTTCTGTTTAAAGTGCCGCAGTACGCGCTGGCTCTTGTGGAAAAGGGGATTGGGATAAAGGAGCTGAATATTGGAAATATGGGTGCAGGACCGTCCCGAAAGGCAATTTCGCGCAACGTATATGCCTCTCAAGCTGAGGTGGATATTTTTAAGAAGCTGCTGAATATGGGAATTAAGGTATACCTTCAGATGGTTCAGCAGGAGAGCCGGGTGGATATTGCTGCAAAACTGTAAACACAAAATCTATTATAGGAGGAGTGGGGATTATGCAACTGTTTCACGCATTGATTATTGCATTGCTTACATGGCTGGCAGCTACGGCGTTTCCAATGTGGCTCAGATGGTCCATGTATTTTGGCGCGCCGCTGGTAGCTGGCTTGGTGAATGGAATTCTTTTGGGGGATCTGACCTATGGGCTGCAGTGTGGAGGTACGATTATGATGGCCTATATTGGGCTGGTGGCTATCGGAGGCTCTCTTCCTTCTGACCTTTCGCTGGCCGGTTATCTGGGGGTGTATATGACGATGGCATCCCAAGCAGATCCATCGGTGGGGCTTCCCATTGCGGTATCTCTGGGCTTTCTAGGAATTCTTTGCTCCAACGCAAAGATGGCGCTGAATCCCATATGGGTTCATAAGGCCGATCAATATGCAGCTGAGGGAAATGACAAGGGAGTTGTCATGATGAACCGGTTGGCATCACAAATCGTACCCTTTATCACATATTTTCTTCCGGCTTTTTTTTGCGTTCTGTTCGGAGCTCCCTTTATGGACAAGATGCTGGCTATAGTGCCGGAGCAGGTGATTGGTATCCTTAAGCTGATCGGAGCCATGATTCCTGCTTTGGGTCTCGCTATGCTGATGAATATGATGAATAAGTGCTCTACAATTCCTTTCTTTTTTATAGGATTTGTACTTGCGGCGTATCTGAAGCTAGATATTATAGCCCTGGCAATTCTGGGAGCTGCCTTTGGCATGCTGCATCTGCTGTATACAAGAGGAAGGAGGATAGAAGAAAATGACTGAGGAAAAAAGAATTATTTTGGATAAGAAAACGCTTCGCCAGTCGTGGTGGAATTGGACCTGCTGGGGACAGATCTGCTATAACTTTGAGCGTATGATGGGGCTGGGATTCTGCCATTCTATGATCCCGATTTTAAAAAAGCTATACCCGGATGACAAGGTTAAAATGGCTGAGGGGATGAGCCGCCATCTGACCTATTATAATACAGAGAATACCTGGGGCTGCCTGATTCCCGGAATCGTAGCTGCTATGGAAGAAGAGAGGGCGAATGGAGCAGATGTGGAGGACGATGCGATCAGCAACATCAAAACTGCTTTAATGGGGCCCTTGGCCGGAGTGGGGGACGCCATTACTCAGGGTATAGTAAAGGTAATACTTCTGGCCATTGGCATTGACCTGGCTATGGAGGGTAATCCTCTGGGGCCATTGCTGTTTGTGCTTATATTTTCAGTGTATGCGCTGGGGGTTGGTTATACCTGTTATATGACTGGATATAAGATGGGGAAAAATGCGGTTGTGAAAATTCTGAGCGGAGGTCTAATCAAGGAGATTACGGAAGGCTGCGGTGCAATGGGAATGATGGTGCTGGGAGGGTTGGTGGCCACAAAAATTGGTATTACGACCCAGCTGTCCTTCACACTGGGAGAAAAGGTAACAGAAGTGCAGGCCCTTTTGGATCAGATTATACCCGCTTTACTGCCGCTGGTGCTGTTCTTTGGTGTGTATGGGCTTCTTAGAAGGGGTATCACACCTATGAAAACCATGGGAATGATATTTTTGGCGGGTATTGTATTGTCTCTCACAGGGGTTTTGGGTTGAGAGCCAACTTGGAATGGAGGAAAATGTATGATGATGGAACAGCATGAGAAAATATTTGGAACGAAAAAGCCTTTGATTGGTTGCCTGCACATGGCAGCTTTGCCTGGAAGCTATTATGCGGCCCCTTCTATGACGTACAGAGATCAGATTAGACGTCTGAAGGAGGACGCCAAGATTCTGATGGAGGAGGGATTTGATGCCTGTGTATTTGCGAATGAGGGTGACCGGCCTTATCTCTCTCAAGTAGGGCCAGAAACGATTGCTTCCTATGTACGGATTGCTGCGGAGGTAGCGGCGGATTTAACGATCCCATATGGCTGTGGGGTTTTGATTGATCCCATTGCTACATTGGCCGTGGCTAAGGCCATTGATGCGAAATACGTGCGTACTTATGTGACCGGGACATACAACGGACTGTTTGGCTGGCAGACCTTTAACCCTGGTGAGATTTTTCGCTATCAAAAGCAAATAGGTGCGGAACATGTGCGTGTGTACACTTACTTTGAGCCTCATGCGGGTACCAGCATGGATAAGAGACTGGTGGAGGAGCAGATCGACGGTGCGCTCATGAACCTGCCCATAGCTGGAGTTCTGATAGGAGGGTCCAGGGCGGGGCTGCCGCCTAAGGCTGCTGCATTGGGAAGCGTAAAGTCCCGGTTCCCGGATATGCCTTTGATTTTAGGAAGCGGCGGGCGTGTAGACAATATAAAGGAGCTTCTGGAATTTGCGGATGGTGTGATTATCGGCACCAGCATAAAAAAAGACGGGATTCTCTGGAATCAGATTGATCCGGTTCGGGCGGCTGCCTTTGTGAAGGCGGCCCGTGAGTTTACATAAAAGGAGATGCCGGAATCGCAGAAAATATGTTGACATAATATATTGACATATAATTAATAAAGGTGTACAGTAAATATAAATTTAAAATATTGATGTACAGGGGGGCAAGCATATGGCTTCAGATGACAAAAAACAAAAAGGGCTTCAGAAAAGCCTGGCACTGATTTTTGTTTATACAGTAGCGACGGGCTCTATCTTTACATATGTCAGCTACTGGGATTCCGTATTCTTTAATTATTGCGGCGCGGGTACGTTTCTTGCGTTTGCGCTTATGACACTGGCGATTTTGCCGATTGCACTTGTGTACAGCGAAATATCACCGCTTTTCCATACGGCCGGAGGAGAGCTGATCTACAATACTGTGGGTTTTAACAAGCATATAGGCTTTCTGGCTTCGTGGCTGATTATGGCGGCATGGATATCCGTTCCTCCGGCAGTTGTTATGGCGGTAGCCACCTTTATCAGCCATACCTTCGGGCTGGGGCTGACCTTTGGCACGACTATGCTGATTGGCGTCCTGATTTTGGTGCTTGTGTTTATTATGAGCATGCAGGATATACAGTTTCTGGTGAAGGCGCAGGCGACCTGCCTGTTCGCCAATATCGTTACAACTGTGATTACAGGTATGCTTCTGCTGTTCTCCGGTCACTGGAGTATTTCCAATATGGCAAATTTGTTTCAGACGAGTTTGGAACCCTCCGGCGGTTTTCCTGGCTGGGTGATTGGTATGGCTCTTTTGATCACTCCATTTTTCGGCTTTGAGACGGTTCCCCAGATGGTTGAGGAGGGAGACTTTCCTACCTCTAATACGAAAAAGGCAATCTGCGGCTCTGTGCTTACCTGCGGGGCTATCTACACCTTTTTCTTCTTCTGCGTAGCCGGTCTGGATTCCTTTTCCAATCTGCTGTCGGAAGATGCTCAGAATGGCTTTATGACCATTACCGCAATGAAGAACATACTTGGATGGAGCGTATGGCCGCTGATTTACGGGTGCATTTCGATTTTAATGGGCATGACGGCCTCAATCCTGGGCTTTTGGATGTCTACTGTAAGAATGATGTATTCCATGGGAAAGAAGAATTTCCTGCCGGAAATATTCACCAGGGTGAACAAGCATCAGCAGCCCATACTGCCTAATATTTTTCTTTTAGGAATCAGTCTTGCATTTATCCTTTTGCAGAATGCAACCACCTTTATGAACGACTTCTTTAATCTTATGTCCTTTGGATGTGCATGCGCCTACGCTCTGACAATGGTTTCCGCAGTCCGTATCCGCCACAAGCACCCGGAGTGGTATGCAAATAACAGGAACGTTGTTAAGGGAGGAGATTTCACCCGTATATTGGCTATGGCCATCATGATTGTGATTGCATTCTTCTGTACGCTTGGACAGGGCAGAGGCTCATGGATTTCCTTTGGAGTATATATGGGTGTAGGGGCGGCAATCTGGCTGTGGATGGCAGCGGTAAGATGGAAGAAGTCAAAGGTTATGATTGAGACACCGGATGGAGAAAAGGAATTTTAAAATAAGTGGAAGCGGCCGGGAATTTATCAGATTCTTGGCTGCATGGAAATTTTCAATAAGCCAAAGATGGGAAAGCGCTTGGAGTCAGCTCCAGGTTCTGACCCAAATATATATAATAAAGGAGAAACATTATGGCTAAGTTAGATGGGAAAGTTGCATTGATTACGGGCGCCGCAGCAGGGCTGGGCGAGGGCATTGCCACTGCTTACGCAAAGTACGGGGCAAAGCTGTGCATGGTGGATCTTTCTAAGGATGTGGAAAAGACCGCACAAAAGCTTCGCCAGGAATATGGCGCAGAGATTATCACGGTGATTGCTAATGTTGCCGATAAGGAGCAGATGAAGGCTGCTGCCGCCCAGACAATAGAAGCCTTCGGAGCGCTTAATGTGGCCTGCTGCAATGCCGGGGTATGCCGGCTTGCGCCCTTTGAGGAAATGCCGGATGAGATTCGGGATTTTCATATTGACGTTAATATTAAGGGAGTATGGAATACATGCCAGTCTGTGATTCCGTATATGCTTAAAAATGGCGGAGGAAATATTGTAATCGCTTCTTCTGTAACAGGCGATATTGTAGCTGATGCAGGAGAGGCCGCATATGCAATGACCAAGGCCGCTTTGGTTGGTCTTACCAAATGCCTGGCAGTTGAGTATGCGGATCGGAATATCCGTGTCAACTGCTCACAGCTTGGATATGCGAGAACCCCCATGGTAGAAAAGATGGCAGTAGAATCAAATCCGGCAGATCCGGAGAGGGCGATCATGGACATTGCTAAGGGAGTTCCAATGAAGCGTCTGGCAAAGCCGATAGAGGTTGGAGAACTGTTTGCGTTCCTCGGAAGCGATGAGTCCAGCTATTTAACAGGCTCTCAGATTGTTATTGATGGAGGCAGCACACTTCCTGAGACAATGAGCATTGGAACCAATTAGTCCACATCAGGTACGGTTTTGAGTAGCTATATTAGCTCCGTTCTCTTAGAGGCAGCCGAGATGTGATATGCTTGTAGACTTGCGCTTTGTTCAGGCCTTTGGGAAGGTGGCGGCCAGGCAGCTCTTAGGAGCGGCCTTTGGCCTATGCGCCTGATTCCGTGAAATTTAAATGGAACTGAAAACTTTGGAAACTAGTTTTAAAATTATCATAGGAGTAGGCAGGGATCAAAGCAAACCAGCAACCCACTGAGCTCAGCCGGTGGTTGCAATGATTGCTACAAAAATTGCCGCATATCCATAGCAAGCTTTTCTTCCAGGTTGATCAGACGTTTCGTAATATTTTTAGATTGCTCGCTGGCTGCCTTATATTGGTTTAAATATTTGTGGAGTGATTTAACGCCCATATTGCTGCCGTCTGTCATAAGATCCGCTATTGTCTGATCGGATTTATTCATAGCCAGTTTAACACGGCTCTTGCTCCATGACATGCTCTGTGCGATGGGATTAGAGGCTTTTCCCTCGTCATGATATTTCTCTAAAAGAATTTTTATTTCCTCTTTCATCTGTATATGCTGGTTTTTACATTCTGCTAGACATTGTTTTAAGGTATCGCTGTGGGTATAGTCCAAAACATCATCAATGGATGCAATCCCCATTTGGATGCCTGCGTCACATTCCCGAAGTAATTTTATGGTATCCTGCTCGATCATGTCCGGTTTATCTCCTTACTTTAGTCTGTAGAATTAGTCTGCCCATCTGAACCCAGATTATTCTGCTGTGATGATGGAATTGCGTTTAATGGATATATAGTGAATTAAGACAGATAATTATGCGGATGTCATTTATGTAGATAGCTTAGGTTAGCTAATTCTAACTTTTTTGTGAAAACCCTGGATCTGCAAACAAGAGTATGATATAATTACTACATAAATTTATAACCCCGGCAATGATAAGGCCATAGATAGCAATGGGCTATGAACCCCATTTAAAAAGCT
>OBKG01000530.1_pt1 | contig 15180 bp, 10 predicted proteins | sample 1519741 | NCBI WGS metagenome assembly OBKG01 (sample SAMN00265072, study PRJEB22529) | human gut metagenome
AATTCATGTAAAAAAATCAAATACCATTCTTCATAGGAGTAATTTTCCGTTTCCAGCATTCCTTGTGGAATCAATATCTTTGTATTTCGTACACCAAACAACATAGGAGAATAAAAATCTTGATTTTCACAGACCCAGATTTCTGTTTTTTTTATTTTACAAACTTCGCTTGCTTTTTTTAGAGCTTCTAATACGGAATTTTTTTGCATCTTTTTACATTCTGCAAATATTCTTTTTTTCCATATTCTATATTGTATTGCGTGAAACAAAAGACATAAAATCATCCCTGCAATCCATATATACAGCAAAAATTTTTCGCCTGACATCCACCCTCGAATTGAAACGTTTCCCATTTTCGTCATGATCGCGGTCTTTTGATTTTGTTCCCCGATATAATATGCCGGCATAGAAATCATAAAAGGATGTTGCCGAAATTTCTCTGTCACACTCCAAAACGGAAAGCACATTTTAAGTGTCAGAAGTATCCAGACTATCTTTCTCCAGTAATGACCGAGCCTTTTCCCCATTATTTTTTGTACAACATATGCCATAAATGCGACTATGCCTATTGAAAGATTCCACTTTATGATAAATGCCATCTGTAACTATATCCTCTACACCACTTTTTCTATTTTTGTCTGTCAATAAATTCCTGCAATTGCTTAACCTCTTTTGAGCTAAGTTTTTCTCCATCATACAGTGCCGATGCGAATTTTGCTAATGACCCTTGAAACATTTTATCTAACATGTTTTTTCCAACCGTGCCTATATAATTTTCTTTTTCTACTAATGGTACATAAAGATTTGATTTCCCGTTCCTCACTTTTTGAATAAATCCTTTTTTTTCCAAACGAGTAAGCAATGTTAAAATGGTACTCGGTGCAACATTTTTCTCTACATTCAATTTTTCTTCAACTTGAAATCGACTGACAGGTTCCTCATATTCCCATATAATCATCATAATTTCCTGTTCTGATTCTGGTAATTTTTTCATTTCTACTCTCCGCTTTTCTCTACTTTGATCAGATTATAGCATATGTTCCAGAAGAATGCACTTCAAAAGCACCGGCCAAATGGTCGGTGCTTAAATAATGGTTTCATCAAAAATGGTTCATCTTATACCACACATAAATATGCAAAATATCCTGCATAGCATAAAAGCATAACGACACCACACATTTTCCGTAATTCCCTGTTCTTGTACGTCCCAATCCATAAAACCAGACCTGCCAGAATTGCGATTCCTGTGTCTACAATAAATTTAGTTTCAAATGGCACAGGACAGATCAGTGCGGCTGTTCCAATTACAAATAAAATATTAAAAATATTGCTTCCGACAATATTTCCGATTGCAATCCCTGCATTTCCTCTTTTTGCCGCTGTCACAGATGTTACCAGCTCTGGAAGAGATGTTCCGAGAGCAACTATCGTCAATCCGATAAAACGCTCACTCATTCCAAAGTATCGGGCAATCTCGGTTGCCCCGCTGACGGCAAAATCACTTCCTTTTACAACCAGGACGCCGCCTGCCACCATCAAAAGAAGACATTTCCAGACAGGATAATTTTTCGCTTCCTCCTCTTCCGGATTTTCCCCTTTTTTCGACATTACAAACAAATAGCCAAGATATACAAGAAACAGTGCCCATAAGACTATGCCCTCGGCAAACGTTACTTTTCCTCCTGTCATTCCGCATATCATTAAAACTACCGTAACAAACATCATAAACGGTATTTCATAAAACAAGGTAGACCTTTGTATTGCCACATTTGTTATTAATGCCGTAAGTCCGAGAATAATAAAAATATTCAAAATATTGCTTCCAACCACATTTCCTATCGTAATTCCTGCGTTCTGCTGCATCGCTGCGGTAATACTTACAGCAGCCTCCGGCATACTCGTTCCCATTGCAACAATGGTAAGTCCGATAATCAGCTGGGGAATTCCAAATTTTCTTGCTATGCTTGCAGACCCTTCCACAAACCAGTCTGCTCCTTTTACCAGAAAAAGGAAACCCACTATCAAAATCCCTGCCTGTAACATCATACGTATCTTCCTCTCTTTCTTTTGCATTCTTTGCAGCAGGTGTTATAGGCATAAAAAAAGAGACTCCTACTGCATCTACAGTAAAAGTCTCGCTATTTAATCACTTTCCGAGTTATTGAATATCAATAGCTGTACTGACGAAGAAGTGAACACGGTTGGCTAGCTACTCCCTTTTATTTTTCCAGTTTATCAAATTTCTTTTTTTTCGTCAACGTTTTTGTTTCTCCTAGTTCCTTATTTCCAGATATTCTTATCTTCATTACACTTCTTTAGTATATCCAACTCCTCCTGATCATACGGAGTAAAATCTGCATGATACAAATTATGCATCCATTCTGTATTAATCAGCGGACGATTAAACTGTTTCAAAAACTTTACCATTCTTCGTGCATGCGTATAATCACCATAAAAATGAAATGTAATAATGTCCGAGAGTTCTATGTTTTCCCGATCCACCTCACCATGAAAACATGGGTTGTTTAGCCATTCATAATAGTTTCCCTTTACCCGTTTTTTCTTTGATCCCGCTTTTTAAACTCCATGTAAAATTTATTTGCTGCTTTGATCATACTATATCTACATGCTCTTTTCTATATCTCTTTTTCCATTACCGTTCACTCCTCTTAATCTGACAATAACCCTCACAATCCTCTTTTCCAGTTTTGTTTTACAAAAGAACGGTTCCATACGCCTGCATCATTTTTCCGTTTTACTTTATTTTTTCTTTCTTGCCGATAGTATTTTTTCTCAATTTTTGCTATACTGAAAATGTATGCGTATCAAACTCCGGCATTGCTCTTTCAAGCTGCCGACACATACATAAAATTCATAAAAGGGGGTATCTTTTTCATGGATACGTATGTCATTTTAAAAGACCTGGCAATCATTATCGTATTCGCAAAATTGTTTGGTATTCTTGCCAGAAAATGCAAGGCTCCGCAGGTTGTGGGCGAGCTGATTGCCGGTATTGTCCTTGGACCCAGTGTGCTGGGACTCGTTCAGCAGTCTGACTTTCTCGCACAGATGGCGGAGATCGGTGTCATTTTGCTGATGTTCTCCGCAGGTCTTGGCACCAGCCTGAAGGATCTGCTCCGCACCGGAGTGAAATCCCTGCTGATCGCCTGTGCCGGTGTTTTTGTTCCTCTCGTTCTTGGAGCCATCTTATACATGAGCTTTTATGGCTTCTCTGCTGTCGGAACGGAAGAATTTTACCACGCTGTTTTTATCGGTGTTATTCTGACTGCGACATCGGTCAGCATCACCGTACAGGCCTTGAAAGAACTCGGCAAGCTGAAAACAGAGGTTGGAACAACCATCTTAAATGCAGCCATCATCGACGATGTCATTGGTATCATTGTGCTGACTGTTGTCATCGGTTTTAAAGATCCGACATCCAATCCGCTGAAAGTAGCAGCCTCCACCATTCTGTTTTTTGCCCTTGCGATTGTGCTCGGTTTTCTCTGCTTTAAGCTGTTCAACCGCATGAACTCCGTATTTCCGCACACCCGCCGTCTCCCGATTCTGGGTCTTGCGCTCTGCTTCGGACTGTCCTACATTTCCGAAAAATATTTCGGCATCGCCGATATTACCGGTGCATACGTTGCGGGCGTTATCCTGTGTTCCCTCGATTCTTCCGATTACATCGAAGAAAAAATGGATATCAGCTCCTATATGATTTTCGGACCGATTTTCTTTGCAAGTATCGGACTCAAAACAACGCTCAGCGGCATGAACGAGAAATTCGTACTCTTTGCCATCTGTTTCGTCATCGTCGGCCTTGTCGCAAAAATCATCGGCTGTGGCCTGATGTCAAAGGGATGCGGCTTTACCTGGGGCGACAGCCTGAAAATCGGTGTCGGTATGATGACCCGCGGTGAAGTCTGTCTGATCGTCGCGCAAAAGGGTCTGAATGCAGGCTTTTTATCCGGCGATTTCTTCAGTGCCGTGATTCTGCTGATTCTCTTCTCGAGTGTTGCAACACCGATTATACTGAAAATCTTATACGCGAAAATGCCGACGGCAAAAGATTCTGCAAAGGCATCCTGACTTTCCTTTTACCAAAACAGGGCGCTGTGCCATTTCCTGCACAGCGCCCTGTTTTTTTCGTATCAACCGGTAAGTTCTGATTTCTTCTACCACAGAATCTTCTCTGCCTCAGCTCCATCCGCAAACGGTCCCGGCATTGCTGCCACGCCGCGGTGCTCGCCGAGATAATCCTGATCGAAGATAATCGTGCTTCCGTCCGGATCTTCGAATCTCTGCTCCGGCTCGAAGGCGTATCCTAAAATATCACTGTTGATAATTCCCGTCCGGAAATCCTTCAGGAACTCATACACGTTCGTCTTGATGGAATAGTGGCCGTCTTTTTCCACAAGTTCCACCTTAACCTGGTTCTCGTTATCCATAAGATTCTCTTTTTCATTCACACACGCCTTTGCTCCGTTAAAGTAAGCGTTTCCGTTTACCCAAACCGGCAGATGACATTTATTGTGATACGGCTCCAGCTTGCTCATGTCGGCCGGTTTATCCAGCTCAAAGTGGCTGATCCACTCGTCATAGGTCGGATACTCGTCGAACACATGCGTTCCGACCTCCTGGTTATCCTCCATCTTGAAGCCCATGTCCTCAACCGTTTCTGTTTCCTCAACCGGGTAATTCTGGATAAAGATGTTGTTGTAGAACCGGTCATCGCCATGCAGGAATGTCATGAATCCGGCAACCTCGGTACGGTGACGGATGTGATACGGCGTGTAACGGTCTCCTGTTCCGCCGCCAACTGCAGTTAATGAGCCAAGCATCAGATTGTGTACGCAGGCAATACCATCGGTCGCCATACGAACGCTGACCGGTGAGAGCATAATGTTGTTATCGATCAGTGTCGGACCATGGCCAACCTCGATGAAAATATCCTGACTCATCATTGCGCCCTCTGCCTTTGGTGTTCCCTCCGGCGGGCAGTTGTCGTGCAGCAGGTTCTGGGTCAGGCGTGTTCCCTGTGCCTCCCAGTCGCACCAGATGCCCATCGTACAATGATGAATGTGATTTCTTCTCATCACAACATCGATCGCTGCATGCATCTTGATACCGGAAATCTCGGCCCCGCCAAGCTGCTGCATATTGTTGATGTTGTGAATGTGGTTGTCCTCAATGATACTGAACACACCGCCCATCCGTCCGACAATACCGGTCTGCTCACAGTGATGGATGTGGCAGCGGCGGATGATATGGCTTCCGATGTTCTCCTTCGTCCAGCCGTGATACTGGCCGCGGCACACAGCATCACGCTCCATCTGGGTCGGGCTTTTTACGTGTTTTCTGGTAAAGTAATGGTCGTTCTCCGGATCGTAATATTTTCCGAGCGAAATACCGCAGCACTTGCTGTTGCTGACCTCACAGTCCTCAATAATCCATCCCTTCGACCAGTGCGGACCGATCATACCGTCCTGATAAGCAGCCGGCGGCGCCCATGTCGTTGCTGCCTTGCTGACATCAAATCCACTGAACGTAATGTAATTTACGCCTGTTTTCGACGGCATAAAGCAGTTCCGGCGCACGTTGATTTCTACTTTTTCCTCCGTCGGGTTTTTACCCTGGAAGTTTGCGTAGATGACCGTCTGATTTTTCTCTTTGTCCTGCTCGGTATACCATTTGTAAACCGACCACTCCGGCTCCCAGGACGGCGCATAAACCTCGCCCTTGATACACTCCTCGAGCGTCTCTGCCTCGTATAACTGGCGGTCATTCAGATAAACCGCGCCGGTATGGCGTACCACCGGTGCAAAATACCAGTCACCGCCGACCATTGTCGTGTATGGGTTATAATTGCCAAACACTCCGTTGTCTACACGGCATACCCACACATTATCTTTGTAATGCTCCCAGTCATTCATCGTTTCCGCACCGGTGATCTTTGCGCCGAGCGGCTTCTCACTCTTATAGACGATTCTTGCATCCTCGGTTCCTCCGTTGACCGGATCAACATATTCATGGTAAATACCAGGTGCAACCAGAACTTCATCTCCTGCCTTTGCAATTTTTGCCGCATCGTTGATGAACTTGAACGGCATCTCTTTTGTTCCGTTTCCATTCTTCGGAGCGGAATTATTGACATAGTAAATCATTTCTCTATACTCCTTTTTGTTATAGTAAAACCCGAAAACACTGCAAAAAAGGCTGTGACGCAATCATTCACTCTCTGCGGCGCTGAATTTTTTACGCTATTTTTTTGCGGGTCTATAGAATTTCTTTACGATAATGCTTCTTCCGCAGCCTCTTTTGATGCAAACGGGCCCGGCAGCGGATGAATGCCCTGACGGTTTCCGAAGTAGTCATATCGGAACACGATCGGCGTTCCATCCGGATTCTCATATTTCTGTTCCGGCTCAAATGCCATGCCAAGCGTCTCCGTTGAGATCACTGCACAGGCATTCTGCGGCAGATAATCGTAAACATTGGTCTCCAGTTTCCATTTTCCGTTCTCTTCTTTTACACCGATGGTGATTTCATGCTCGGTATCCACTACAGCGTCCTGTTCCTGCTCTGCCGGCTTCGCCCCATTGAAGTAAACGTTGCCGCCAAGCCATACCGGCAGCTTCTCGTAATACAGATCCGGTGACTTTCCGGAACCCATTCCGCAGTAGCCCTCAAATCTTGCCACGTACTCCTCCAGCGTCGGATATCCGCTGTACGGCACGGTTCCTGCTGTCAGATTTCCGTCATCCCATTCATTATCCCCAGTCAGTTTACGGATTTCTTCCATTCCCGCACGAACCGGCTTCTGGATGAAGATATTATTGTAGAACCGGCAGTCACCGTGAAGAACCGTCATAAATCCGTTGATCTCCGTGCGATGCGGCACATGGTACGGTGTGTAGCGCGGCGACGGCAGCTTTTCGGAGCCATTGTTGACACCGCGGCCGACAGCAGTAAACGATCCCGCGATCAGGTTATGTACTACCGCAACACCCTGTGTTGCCAGCTTCATCGCGCGGTCCGAAAGCAGTACGTTATTGTCCACCAGTGTCGGTCCGTGGGAAATTTCAATAAAGATATCCTCGCCGATGCCGTCCATCCCCTCCGGATTTGCATTTTCCTCGTTCGGCAGCGTATTGTCATGGAACAGGTTCTGCGTAACACGTGTGCCCTGTGCCTGCCAGTCGAGCCAGAGGCCTCTCGTACAGTGATGGAAATGGTTTCTTCGAATGATCACATCGATCGCCGCATGCATCTTGATGCCGCCGATCTCCGCACCCGCAAGGTTCTGTTTATTATTGATATGGTGAATGTGGTTATCCTCAATAATCGAGAACACACCGCCTAAATGGCCTACAATACCCGTCTGTCCACAGTCGTGGATGTTGCACCGGCGGATGATGTGGCTTCCGATGTTTTCCTTTGTCCATCCCTCCCGCTGCGCCTGACAGATACAGTCACGCTCCGTCTGTGTGCCATCTTTGAACTTCCATTTGAGCCATTTATTGTCATTGTTCGGCTGTCTGTATTTTCCAAGGGAAATGCCCGAGCACTTCGAATCTGAAATCTCACAATCCTCGATGATCCATCCCTTTGACCAGTGCGGGCCGACCATTCCTTCCTGATATGCCGTCGGCGGAGCCCACTGGGTTGCCGCCTGTTTTACAACAAAGCCGGACAGCGTGATATAACCAATGCCCTCCTTCGATGGATAAAAGCAATTCTCACGTACATTGATTTCTACGGTTTCTTCGTTCGGATTTTTTCCCTGAAAATTCACATAGAAAACGGTCTCATTTTTTTCTTCGTCCTGCTCCACATACCAGGTGTAAGCCGTGAATGCCTGATCCCAGGATTTTTTATAGATCTCCGGCTTTTTCACCTTGTCCAGGCTCGTCACCTCATACATGGATTTTCCATTCAGATACACTTCTCCGGTGTGTGCCGTGTAGGATGCGATAAACCAGTCACCGCTGACCAGTGTCGTATATGGATTGTAATCCCCAAACAATCCGTTCGAAACGCGCGCTGTCCACACATCACCTTCCAAATGCTCCCAGTTATCCACAATTTCCGCACCGGTAATCACAGCTTTTCCCGGTTCCACAGAACGGTACACAATTCTTGCATCCTCACATCCCGCATTCGCCGGATCTACATATTCCCGATATACGCCAGACGCTACAAGCACCTCGTCGCCGGGCCTTGCAATTTTTGCCGCCTCGGAAATCGTCTGAAATGGATATTCCTTCTGCCCATTTCCGCTTCGTACAGCATTTCCATCTACATAAATCTGCATTTTTCGCTTACCTCTCACTTCTTCACTTTTCATAAACTTTTATTGTGAATTTTCGCCAAAATCACATTACTCTTTTTCCGATTTCTGCCGTTCTTCACAATTTTCATATCTTAACCATAATACAGATCCTCGTAAAACACTACTTATATATTGCCGATCATTGCCCAGATGTTTCGATTTTTTCTATATTTTTTCTCTCTTCTGTTGTATAATACCGTTTATCAGATACGGAGGATTCTTTTGCCATGAAAAACGATTCGACTTCTTTTTTCGAAAACAATCATTTTGCTAACAGCTATGTTTACGATATCTCTATTTCGCATGTCCCCGCCTATTTCGGTCTGCACTGGCATCACTATATCGAAATTGTGCTTGCACAGGATAACGGCATTATCTATGAAGTAAATGGAGAAACCTTTCCGCTAAAGCCCGGTGATCTTCTTTTTATCTGGCCCGGCGAGCTGCACGCTGTTTCCACAACCAACAAAGAACATCGCCTGATCATGCTTCAGCTCGATGCAGATTTTCTGGAAAAACGCGTGGATTTCCAGTCTGTTGCTTATCTTTTTTATCAGATCCGTCTTCTGAATCAGAACAACTTCCCGGAAATCGAAAAACTCCGCGGATTTCTGACAGAGCTGCGCAGGCTATCCCTCTCCGGTATCAGTTTTTCCGAGTTGCGCGGATGCGTTCTGCTGTATCAGTTTTTTATTCTGCTCGGCGAAAATCTCTCCGTGCCGACCGAAACTGCCGCACCGCAAAAAACAGGCCATTCCGCACAGGTACACCGCCAGATGATTGCTGCATGTACCTGGATCTCGAGTCACTGCACCGAACCGGTTTCCCTGGAAGAAGCATCAAAGGTCGCCGGATTCTCCCGCTGTCATTTTTCCAAGCTGTTCCGCGCATACACCGGCCTCTCCTTCACGGATTTCGTCACCAGGGAACGGCTCCATATCGCCGAAAACCTGTTAAAAAAACCGGATCTCACGATCACCGAAGTGTCGCTCGAATCCGGTTTTAACAGTATTTCTACGTTTAACAGAGTCTTTTTGAAATCAAAAAATGTAAGCCCTACCGACTTCCGTCAGATGTACCTGCAATCCTATCAGAAATAGACTATGAATTCGGCATGGCCTCCGGTCTTTCGCAGGTGGATGGAACCTTCTCAAAGGCACCCGTTTCCGCACTCTTCATAATCTGATCGATCGTATCGAGTACGTGATATGCCATTTTGGCACTCGCACGGTTTGGTCTGCCCTCGGCAATTGCTTCTGCCATCTCAGACGGGCCAAGACCACGGCTGTTTTCGCTGTAATCAAAGCCATAATGTAAAACTTCCGGAACAGCCTGCTGTGTCCAGTCTTTTACACCCGGAATATAGACAACATCGCCGCCGAAATTGTTCGGATCAACAAGCTTTAAGATACCTTTTTTACCGTAAATGGTGAATACCGCCTGATCATTGATGACGCTGTCACCATTGACGCAGAATGTACCGGTCACACCGTTTTTCATTTCCAGAATGGTAAAGACCTGACTTTCGTTTGTATAGTCAAATTCCTGGCCGTATTCCGGGCTGTCCGGGACGACATTGACGCGCTTCGGCGCAAGGTTGCGCACGGAGGAAACGACACGGTCCACCGGGCCGAAAAGGCTGACGATGGCGGTCAGATAATAAACACCGAAATCGTAGCAGATACCGCCGCCCGGCATCCGCAGAAAACGGAAGATGCTCGCCAGCAAATCAAGATCGCGGTTTGCGCATGCTTCGAAAGATGTCACCTCGCCGATCAGCCCGTCGTCGATCGCTTTTCTTGCGGTCTGCAGTGCCGATCCAAGGAAGGTGTCCGGTGCGGAACCGAGATAGAGATGTTTCTCCTCTGCCAGCTCGATCAGTTTCGCTGCCGTTTCCGGTGCGAGGGTCATTGTTTTTTCAGTGTAAACGTGTTTTCCGGCTTCCAGTGCCTGACGGATCAGCCCCTCGTGGGTCGGTGCCGGTGTCAGAATGACTACCATTTCAATCGACGGATCTGCCAGAATTTCCTCGTAGGTACAGCCCTTGATGCCATACTGCTCTGCTTTCTTTTTCGCATGTTCAAGATGGCCTGCGCAGCATGCTGCTACCTCAAGATTCTCAAAGTTATGAATCATGTTCGTCAGATAAATATCACTGATCGCTCCGCAGCCGACAACGCCGACTCTCATTTTTTTCGTTTCTGTTGTTCCCATTTGTAAAAATCCCCTTTACTCTTTGTTTTTTGATTCTGTTCTAATAAAAACCCTTATTTTTTTTATACAACGAAATGTCTGAAAAAACAAGCATTCCGGCTCATATTTCACTTTCAAAATGAAAAAACCGCCCACGGTTTCTGCAGATTCTCTGCATCACCGCGGACGGCCTTTTTCTGTTGTTTACTCCACGCTTTTCAGCGATTCAATCATATCAATTTTTCTTAACCGGTAGAACATCATAAAATTGACGAACAGAGCAAACGCCAGGGTAATCAGGGCGCTCCAGCCGTAGCTCCGCGGGAACACGTTTCGTCCGAACATCATCATATCGACCTCGACGGTCTGAATTACGCAATGATGTAAAAACGTTCCAATTCCCATGCCCGCGATAACGCCGAACAGTGTCAGCACCATGTTTTCCCGGTACACGTACGATGCCACCTCGCCGTCGAAGAAGCCGAGCACTTTCAGCGTTGCCAGCTCTCTCTGTCGTTCGGTGATGTTGATGTTGTTCAGGTTGTACAGCACCACAAACGCCAGCAGGCCCGCCGATACGATCAGCACCACGATGACGATGTCGAGGGAACGAAGCATGTTGTCAATCTGATCAATCAGGTCGGATGTGAACGAGATTGCCGCTACACCGTCGTACGTCATGATTTTTTCTCCGAGTGCTGTCTCATAATTGCTCGACGTGTCCTGGTATTTCATCAGAAGCTGGTTGTAGTCCGGCGCTCCGCCGAACAGCTCCTCGTAGAGATCCGGGGCCAGATACAGGTAATGGCGCACGTAGTTTTCGACGATGATCGAAATCTTTACGTCCACAATATCATCGCCTTTTTTCAGCTGAACCGTGTCGCCTGCTTTTACGCCGAGCATCGTTGCTGTCTTTTCGCTGATGGCTGCGCCGCCGTCGGTCGGGAATTCGTAAACTTCTCCGCTTTTCCGGTCTCGGAAGGCATAGAAGTCATTGAAATTCGTCAGTTCTTTCGGCACTTCAAGCACTGCATCCACGGTCTTTTTGTCGGTCTGCAGTTCGATGTTCTGGCAGTACATTTCCAGCAGCTCATCGATGCCGCTGTAGTTTTCCAGATCGGTCTGCAATGCTTCTTTTTCGGATTCATCCACATCTGAATTCAGCACAGCATTCGCCTGATAGGTGAAGAGGCTGACGAACTGGTTTTTCGCAATCGCGGTGATGGAATCCTGAAGGCCGAAACCGACGAGGATCAGACCCATGCATCCGCCGATTCCGATAACGGTCATGAAGAATCGTTTTTTATACCGCACCAGATTCCGCACGGTTGATTTCTGCGTAAAGTTCAGATGTTTCCAGAGTACGCCGATGCGTTCCAGGAAAATCCGTTTGCCGTTTTTCGGTGCTTCCGGCCGCATCAGCTCTGCCGGACCTGCGGCGAGTTCTTTGTAGCATGCCGCGATCGTCGCCACGCCGGTGCAGGCTGCACTCGCCAGAATCGCAAGGCCTCCCTGCTCCCAGTTCAGCGGGGTCATGTAATACGGGAGTCCGGTATACAGCATGCCGTAGGCATTCATAATAACCCAGGGCAGGATTTTTTCTCCAACCACCACGCCCGCGAGAGCGCCGGATACGGTGGAGAGCATCGCGTATGCGAAATATTTAAAGGCGATCACGCCGTCGGAATAGCCGAGGGCTTTTAACGTTCCGATCTGCTGACGCTGTTCCTCGATCATTCGTGTCATCGTCGTCAGGCTGACGAGAGCAGCCACGAGGAAGAAGATAACCGGGAAGAATTTTCCGATATTCGAGATACGGCCGGCATCCTGACCGAAGCTCTCAGTTGACGTTACCTTATTCCGTCCCCAGACGTACCACGTTGGTTTTTTCAGGTCTGCGAGTGTTTTCTCACCGTCCGCAATTTCCTGCTTCGCATCCGCGATTTCTGGTTCGGCGTCGGCTTTTGCTTTTTCATATTCGGCTTTGCCGTCCTCAAGTTCCTTTTCTTTATCGGCAATTTCCTGTTTCGCATCCGCAAGGGAGATTTTTCCGTCGTCGATTTCCTGTTTCGCGTCGGCAAGCTGGGTTTCACCGTCGGCAATCGTCTGCTTGGCTTCGGCGAGCTGACTTTCTCCATCGGCGATCGTCTGCTTTGCTTCTGCTAACTGGGTTTCGCCATCGGCGATCGTCTGTTTCGCGTCGGCGAGCTGACTTTCTCCACTGGAAATTGTCTGCTTTGCAGCGGCAAGCTGGGCCTCACCCGACTGAATCGTCTGTCGGTACGATGCAATCTGCTGTTCCCCATCAGCAAGCTGGGCTCTGGCAGCCGCAAGCTGAGTTTCTCCGTCTTTTAATTTACTGCGGTTCGTCTCAATCTGAGCTTCTCCGTCGGCAATCGCTGCTTTGGCGGATACAAGCTGTGCTTCGCCATCCTCAATCTGTTTCTGATAAGCTTCTGCCTGTGCTTCTCCATCCTGAAGCTGGGCAAGAGCCTCTGTAATCTGAGCTTCGCCGCTTTCCAGTTCTTCTTTTGCAGAAGCAATCTGTGCCTCGCCTGCGGCGCATTCCTGCTCTTTTTCTGTTAATTGTGCATCTGCAGCGGCAAGCTGACTTTCTGCGTCGGTAATCTGAGCTTCTGCAGCCGCAAGCCGGGCTTCCGCATCAGCGCTTGCTGCTTCAAACGCTGCGATGTTTTGTTCCAGAAATGTTTTCTGCTCCTGCATCGTGAAAAGCTGCTGTGCTAACTCTGTCTGCTTTGCTTCCAGCGCAGTTTTCTGTTCCAACAGGGATACATATGCTTCATCTTCCTCCGTCAGTCCGTCAAGCTGAGCCTCAATCACCTCGATCTGACCAGTCACTTCTGTCTGCGCAGCCTCCACCATCGGAAGCTGCCTGGAAATCTGGGCTAACTGATCCTTGGCTGTCTCATACTGACTCTTCTGTTCTTCATACGCTGCCTTCTGCGCTTCATACTGTGTGCGTCCTGCAGCGGTTTCTGCTTTCTTGTTGTCCAGTTCCTCGCGTGCAGCGGAAAGCTGCTCCTTTGCAATATTCAATTCCGTTTCTTTTTCGGAAAGCTGCTCTTTTGCAGTATTCAGCTCCGTCTGCTTCCGAGTCAGTTCGGTTTTTGCCGCCGAAAGCTGCGTCATTTTTTCCTCTAACTCTTTTTTGCCGGATGCCAGTTCTGTTTCTTTCTCTGCAAGCTGTGCTTTTCCATCGGAAAGTTCTTTCGCTTTTGCCTCAAGTGTGGTTTTTCCACTTGCAAGTTCATCGGCTTTCTGATTCAGCTCCGCTTTTCCGCTTTCCAGCTCTGCCGCCTTTGCTTCCAGCGTCGCTTTTCCGCTCGCAAGTTCCGCCTCTTTGTCTTTCAGCGTTGCCTTGCCGGATGCCAGCTCCTGCTCTTTATCGGCGATGGTTGCTTTCGCACTGAGAAGTTCCTGCTCTTTGTCTGCAATGGTCTGTTTTCCGTCAAGGAGTTCCTGTTCTTTCTCAGCAATCGTCTGCTTTCCGTCAAGAAGCTCCTGTTCTTTGTCCTTTAACGTCTGTTCGCCGTCGAGAAGTTCCTGCTCTTTGTCCGCAATCGTCACTTTCGCGTCGGCAAGCTGCTGTGCACCGTCATCCAGCTCTGTTTTTGCGTCCGCTAATTTCTGCTCTGCATCAGCGACCTGCTGTTTTGCATCATCAATCTTTTCCTGTCCTTCGGTTTTGACTGCCGTATACCGCCGGTCGCACGCCGCATCCTCGAGCGCTTCAATCTTCGTCTGTACAGCCTTCACCGTCTCATCATACGCATCGCTGTAGCTCGCCTCTTCCTGTGCGCCGTCCGCCTGGACGTAAATCTCTGTATAGAGATCCGAGGTAAATGTCTCCGGAAGCAGCAGTGCAAAACTGTTGATGCTTCCATTTCCAATCGAGCCCGTTCCGCGGTTCAGATCCATATAATAAGGGAGCGTCGCCGAACCAACAATCGTAAACGTATCCCCGGTCAGCGAATCTGAGAGCGGATCCTCCGTTCCGGAAGTGAACGTTACCTGATCCCCGATCTCACAACCGGAACTTTTTAGAAACTGCGTATCAACAAGAATTTCATTCTCTTTCTCCGGCATCCGTCCCTCGACCACGCGCGGCTCATTCACACCGTCCGTCAGCGCAATCAGCTTCACAACCTGCTCGCTCTCGCCGATGTCATGCAGCACTTCCACCGTTTTTCCGCCGTAGACCGCTTTCACGCCATCCGTCTTCGCGATATCCGCCAGATCATCGTCTGTCAGCCCCAGCGTTCCAAGGACTTTCAAATCCATATAATTTACTTCATCATAATACCGGTCCGCCGAAACCTTCATATCTCCTTCCGCCGACCGAATGCCCGAGAAAAACGCCGCGCCAAGAAGCACGATGAAAAAGACTGACAGAAACCGCCCCTTGTTCTTTGTGATTTCCCGGATAAAGTCTTTTCGAAATGCTCTCATCGTCCACCTACCATTCTATCTCTTCCACCGGCGTCGGGTTCTCATTTGTTTTCATGCCCGCCACTTTTCCGTTTCGGATTTTAATCACGCGGTCCGCCATCGGTGTCAGCGCCGAGTTGTGAGTGATGACAATGACCGTCATCCCCTTCTCCCGGCAGGTATCCTGCAGCAGCTTTAAGATC
>OBKG01000535.1_pt1 | contig 14933 bp, 18 predicted proteins | sample 1519741 | NCBI WGS metagenome assembly OBKG01 (sample SAMN00265072, study PRJEB22529) | human gut metagenome
ATTGTTATAATAAAAATATATGATATGAAATAAATCCATAAAAATTCGTTATAGATAGAGAGGGGGAAGTTATGGATCAGAATCTATCCCAATATAAGATATTTTATGAGGTAGCCAAGGCCGGAAACATTTCAAAAGCGGCAAAGGAGCTTTATATCAGCCAGCCCGCTATCAGCAAGGCCATCAGCAAGCTGGAGGATAGCCTGGGCCTCTCTCTCTTTACCAGAAGTTCCAGAGGAGTACAGCTGACTGCTGAAGGCGAAGTCCTCTTCGAACACACCAAAGAGGCCTTTGACGCTCTGGAACGGGGAGAGCTGGAGCTTAAGCGGATTCAGGAATTTGATATTGGTCATCTGCGCATTGGCGTCAGCAACACACTATGCAAGTACATCCTGCTGCCCTACTTAAAAACCTTTATCGATCAGTATCCTCACATGAGGATAACCATAGAAAGCCAATCCACAGCCCAAACCCTGTCCAGGCTGGAGCAGCAAAAAATTGACCTTGGACTAGTAGCCGAGCCATCTGTGCGCAGGGACTTGTCCTTTATTCCAGTGATGGATATACAGGATATTTTTGTAACTACTCCCTCCTACCTTGAGAATCTCTATCTCAGAGAAGGCCGGGATACTGATATATTCGAGACAGGAAACATTATGCTCCTAGACTCCAGCAACATGACCCGGCACCATGTGGATGAATACATGGCACAAAACCACATACTTCCAAGGCAGATTTTGGAGGTAACTACTATGGATTTACTCATTGAGTTTGCTAAAATAGGGCTTGGCGTAGCCTGCGTTATAAAGGAGCTAATTCAGAAGGAGCTGGATAACCACACGCTGATTGAAGTGCCGCTTGACATCCCTATTCACAGAAGAACCATCGGATTCGCCTATCATCCATCCAATCAGACTACGGCTCTGAAAACATTTCTGGAATTTCTATACTAAAGAAAAAGGACAAAATCACGCCTCGGACTGGAGCATGACTTTGTCCCTTTATTATTGTAATATTAGTTATTGATCAGCTTATCCGTATCATTCCAGCTGTAAAGCTTTCTAAGCTCAGCACCAACCTTCTCCAGGGGCTGATCCGCTTCATTCTTTCTCATTGCGTTAAAATGAGGGCAGCCAGATTGGTTTTCCAAAAGCCAATCCTTGGCAAAGGTTCCGTCCTGAATGTCGCTGAGAATTTTCTTCATAGCCTTCTTTGTCTCATCCGTAACGATCTTAGGCCCTGTTATGTAATCGCCGTACTCAGCCGTATTAGAGATAGAATACCGCATACCCGCAAAGCCGCTCTCATAAATCAGATCCACAATAAGCTTCATCTCATGAACGCACTCAAAGTATGCATTCTCAGGCGCGTATCCCGCCTCCACCAGAGTCTCAAAGCCAGCCTTCATAAGAGCTGTCACACCACCGCAAAGCACAGCCTGCTCGCCAAATAGATCTGTCTCAGTCTCAACCTTAAAGGTAGTCTCCAAAATACCGGCCCTTGCGCCTCCCACGCCCTGGCCGTAAGCCAACGCCATATCCAGCGCCTTACCAGTGGCATCCTGATAAACGGCCACCAGACAGGGGGTTCCTCTTCCTCTCATATATTCGCTTCTTACAGTATGTCCCGGAGCCTTAGGAGCGATCATAGCAACATCCACATCCTTTGGAGGTACAATCTGTCCAAAATGAATCGCAAAGCCATGGGCAAACATCAGCATCATACCAGGTCTTAAATTAGGAGCAATAGACTCCTTATACATAGCCGCCTGCTTTTCATCATTAATAAGAATCATAATAATGTCAGCCCTCTTAGCTGCCTCTGCGGTTGTATATACCTCAAAGCCTTGCTCCTTTGCCTTCTTCCAGGAGCGGCTTCCCTCATACAGACCCACAATCACATTGCACCCTGACTCTTTTAAATTCAAAGCATGGGCGTGTCCCTGACTGCCGTAGCCGATCACCGCGATGGTCTTGCCTTCCAGTAAGGATAAATTACAGTCTTCCTGATAATAAATCTTTGGCATTCCTTTTTCCTCCTTAAAATTCCTTTGAAAATGTATATGCTAAGGCAACAAAACCGGCGGCTCTCAGTCCGCCCCTGGCCGCCCCTTATGCACCCAATCTGCCCAAAGGCTTCTATGGTAAAACCCGGATATCCTCGCATCCTCGCTCCAGCCCTGTAAGGCCAGTGCGGGCCAGCTCCAAAATCTCGTAATCCTCCAGCAGATTAATCAGAGCATCCAGCTTAGACTGATCGCCTGTCAGCATAACCGTCAGAGAATCCTTGCCTACATCTACGATGGTCGCCCGGAAAATGCTGGATATTGCGCTGACTGACTGCCGGTCTGCCGCATTTGCGCGAACCTTGATCATCATAAGCTCACGATATACGGAGCGATCCGGCTTTAATTCCTTGATATCTCTTACATCTTCCAGCTTATTAAGCTGATTCTTTATCTGCTCCAGCACCGTCTGATCTCCCAGAGAGACCACCGTCATTCTGGAATACCGCGGGTCAGCAGTAACGCCTACGGTCAAACTCTCAATATTATATCCGCGGCGGCTGAACAACCCCGCAACCCGCGCCAGTACACCGGCAGTGTTGTCTACAAGCAGCGATAACACGATTCTGTCATCCATCTCATCCCACCCTCTCTGCATATGGAACGTTTCCAAACGCTTTGCAGCCTGACAACGCCCCTTATAATCATAGTTCCAATCATAACAATCATTGTTCTATTTGTCAATTGCATAATAGGAATAGATAGCATGAGCCTAAGTTATATGTCTTCTACATAGACAGCAAAAGCCTCTTAAGCTCCTCCACTGTTTCCACCATATAATCTGGACGGCAGGCTCTCATCTCCTGCATGTCTCCATATCCATAAAGTACGCCTACGGATTCCATCCCCCACCGTCTAGCTCCCAACACATCATATTCCCGATCCCCCACCATAATCGCTCTCTTCACTGCTTCCTTATTAGAGCTTAGGCCGCACCGCTCCAGGACATAGCCTATCACCTCCTCCTTCCGGCTTCTGGTTTCCCCTAAATCCGCGCCTCCGATACATTCAAAATACCCTGCCATGCCAAAATGCTCCAAAATCTGCAGCGCGAATACCTCCGGCTTGGAGGTAGCCAACAGCAAATGCCTGCCGGACTCCTTAAGAGACTGAAGCATTTCCTTAATTCCGGCATACACCTTGTTCTCCTTCCAGCCCCTGGCGCTAAAATATTCTCTGTAAACTAAAATGCCTTCTCGCGCCTGTTCATCGGAAAAGCCATAATATTTTTTATAGCTGTCTGTAAGAGGAGGACCGATAAAGGGGCACAGACTGTCCAAATCCTCCACCTGAATGCCATAATGCTTCAGCGCGTAGCAAACAGACTTGGTAATACCTTCCTTGGGGTCTGTAAGGGTTCCGTCCAGATCAAATAAAATATGGGTCTTTTCGCTCATTGCAGTATACTCCTTTTTCCTTAACAGTTCGATTGCTTTCCATCCTTAATTGCTTCCTTAGGCATCTGAATCCAAACGTTCTGCCATATGCCTTTAAGGTTAAAGGTATTTACAGTATACCACATTCAATTTCTAAATGTAAAACAATTAAAAAAGGCAGCTATTAGGGCAGCTACTCATAAAACAGTATCATTAACAAACTGAAAGAGGATAACTGCCATACAGGGTGCAACATGAATAAAGTGGAAATTCCTTATTATTTAGGAGTGTTCGCTTTGCTTTTTTTAGACAGATGGTATGATTATATTACAATTATTATTACTAAGGAGTAAATGAAATGGAAGATGTATATATGTCTGCTTTGGCAGAAATGGGTGTATCATTAACTACTCTTGCGGTAAAAGGTGCCGCGACCGCTATAAATACAAAAATCAAATCCATTAAGGACGAGAAGAATTTAGAGAAAGTTCGCAACACTTACGATGAAATTGTTAATGAGCTTTTATCTGAACGCGAAGAAGCTATCCGTATTGCTCAAGCATATAAAACAGAACTGGATAGAATAGTAATTAGCGACGAGGATATTGAACATCTTCATAATACGGTTTCTCGTGTGCTTGAAATCATAAAATCTTTCCAGCTTATTTCCTCTATGACTAAAGGCGAGGAAGAAGTAAGTAAATAAAAAAAATGAGCAGGTAAAAAGCTATGAGCAAATTAAAGAATTGATTAGTGTGGATACGCTCAAAACCATGCAATTGTTAGGATTTAATTATAAAGCTGCCATTGTCATGTTCTCATCACCCCCTTTCTTCCCAGTAGGGGGCTATTACAACAAACGCCCATGAAGTGCAAGACTACATAGGCGTTTGGGTAATATGAGTTATCAAGACATACTAAATGAGCTGATAGTTCATCTTTATGGGCAAAATATTCCACAACGGGGAACAGAATTTTTTTAACCGTTTAGGAATATGGACAGTATAAGAAAAAACATGGCGATACCTCCGGCATACCGCCATATCTGAATAATCTCAACACACAAAATATGTTACTGCACGACGGCTTTTTTTCTTTTACCGTCGTGCGGCAAGATATAGAATATATTACATTTTCTGATTGTGCTTTGAATCTCCGGCATACGGGAATTGCGGATTGCATAAGTGAAAAGAAAAATTTTCTCTGTCTACTAATCCCACAATCTTATCACTGTCGTACAATTCAAGCAGAAATGACGCCACCTGTTCGGTTGTATGATAAGTGCCAAAAAGCCTGTCATAATCATATTCCGAAACATCATTCGCTACTTTTCCAAACTCCGTTTTTGTCGCGGCCGGGGCTAATACCTTTACTTTCATCTTTGCCCCGCACTGCTTTAACTCCCACGCCAGCCCCTCTGTAAAAGTGCTGACATAAAATTTCGCCGCACAATAAGTTTACAGCATTAGGAACAATCGTATAGCCGCCGCAAGAAGAAATATTGATAAGCTGTGTCCCCTCCGTGTCCTTGAAGTCGCGGACAAATAGGGAAGAAAGAATCGTCAGTGCTTCCACATTTAAGTGCAGCATTTGTTGGATTTTCTTTAAATCCTGATGTGAAACACTGTCATAATTCCCGAACCCCGCATTGTTAATCCACGTTTTCAGAGGATATGTTTTTACGTCCTCATAAAACCGAAAAGCATTATTGGATATAGATAAATCTGTTGTCTTAATGACAACATCAATCGACGGATATAATACTGAAATCTCCTGTTTCAAGTTTTCCAGTCTGCCTTTCCGACGGGCGGCTATAATCAGATGACTGCCCCGCTCCGCAAATACCTTTGCTGTTTCATATCCAATACCCGAACTCGCTCCTGTAATAACGGTGTATCTGCCTGTATCTTTTACCATTTGCAAATCCTCCTCGTTCTTGATATAATACGAGCATACAATGTAGAGTGAACTCTATGTCAAGAGATAGGGAGTGATTTTTTGGGAATATTCAATAGGCGAATTTTCGAGATTGACAAATTTAGGTATTCACACCTTGCGTTATTATGAGCATGAGCATTTAATCACACCAGAACGCAATTCCAGTAACCGGCGTTGCTATTCTGATAAAGACCTTGCATGGATTGAATTTATCAAACGTCTGAAAGATACAGGTATGCCGATTAAAGAAATTCAGCATTATGCAGAATTGCGGGCGGCGGGCGCTTCGACGCTTAACGAGCAAATGGAAATGCTGATTATGCACCGAAAATATCTGAATGAACAAATACAGCAGTTACAGGAACATATGGAAAAACTGGACGATAAAATTGATTTTTATTTCCATGAAATTGAGCGCACCACAAAAGAATAAATCTTCCACGCAATAACACGCCTGTTTTCATCTGATTTGAATGAACGCAGGCGTAATTTTTTTCTCTTTACTTTGGCATTTCATAAACTTTCCCGTATTAAGAAGTAAGAAAAGAGTTGAAAAAAATTTCGCTAAAACTTCGGCAAAATCGCCTTGTGCGGTGTTGTAGGTAGTGAAAGGAATTTCAGAGGGTTTGGGAGACTTCCCAACAAACAAAATCTGTCCGACAAGCCATAGGCATAGGCGGGCAGATTTACGAAAAGGGTATCCCTTTTCTATGCTTGCTACGAAACTTATTACATTACAAAACAAGGAAAGGACGGGAAAGGAATGGAAAAGAAACGAAAAATCAAGGACGGGCATATCGTGGTGGAAAATCCGCTGTTTCAAGAGTTACCAAAGCATGAAGTAACGTTAAAATCCGGCAGAACGCTCTATCGCTTTACGGGGAGCCATGACGCGGAAAGGAGCCTGCCGCATAAGGTTTTACGCCTCATGGAGCAGGAAAAAGGTAAGAAAGATGTTGATTAAAAATACCGGAGCCGATACAATAGAGATAAGCAATCCTGTATTGGCAGACTGCCCGCCAACGAAAGGAGCAGAAACTATGTTAAGGCAGTCTGACAAAATTACCGCCCTTTATTGCCGCTTATCGCGCGATGATGGTTTTCCATTTTGGTATAAAGACGGTTTATTGTAATGCACCCACAAACTTGTAATAGATAGTGATGATTTTTTCTTTGCCCTTGCGGTAGCGCCCCATGCCTGGAGTCTCGTAAATAGTGATCTTCTCAATTAGTTCATGTAGCATGAAACTGTCAAGCTCGTCAAAGCTGGTATATTTCCGGATCATTTCTGCAAACCGCACCACATCCGACCTTGCGGCGGTGGAGGCGTCTATACGTTTTTCCAAATCTCTGATGGTTTCCCGCAGCCCAGCCTTCTCCTTGTCATAATCAGAGATGAACATGGTAAATATGTGGTCAGGAAGCTTGCCGGAAAGATTGTCCTCATACACACGACGCAGCTTTGTGTCCAGAGCACCAAGCTGCTTTCTGGAAGAAACCAGTTCCGACTTCATCTGCGACAATCGCTTTTCATCCTCGGAACACTTCCGCTCCATCAATTCTTTTATTGCCCGTTCTGTATCCCCGGAGAACAGAACGGCATTTCTTTTTATGTCCTCCTGGACGATCCGGGTTATTACATCGCAGTTAATGTAATGGCTGGAACAGGCAAATTTGCCCTGCTGATGGTGGCGGCCGCAGACATAATACACATACTTGCCGTTGCCCGTCCGGTGCTTTCGCATGGCCGTGCCGCAGGCCTCACAGCGAAACAAACCAGAAAACACATCCGGGTCTGTATGGTGGGGGCTGTTCGCGTGGGGCTCGATTCGGCGGGAGTGGAGCGACTTCTGTGCCTGGTCGAAAAGTTCCTTTGAGATGATCGCCTCGTGCATGTCGGGAACAACGATCCAGTCTTCCTTTTCTTTTTTCACCCGCTTTTTTGTGCGGTAGGATGGGGTGTGCTGCCTTCCCTGGACCATGCTGCCGATGAACATTTCATTCTGCAGGATGGTACGGATATAGGTCTGTCCCCAAAACTTCTTCCGCACAAATGGCCCGTCCTTTTCGGGATCGTGTTTTTGGAAACGGATGTATTCTGCGGGTGAGAGGACACCTTCCTCGTTCAGCCTTGTCGCTATGCTCCTGGAACCCATACCCCCGGCACACATTTCAAATATTCGGCGGACGATGGGCGGCGTCGATCACCGAAAGAGGAAGAAGCTCTTTTCCTTTGTATTTAGGCTGCTTCATTCGCGTTAACCTCCCTTCGGCATAAGCGCCATCAATTTGATCCGAAGCTCGCTGAGCGATTTTGTCCGTCCCCGCTGTACGGCGCTGCGGGATATTCCCACAAGGCGGCCGATCTCATGGTCCGGCAATTCCAGGACACAATGCAGGATCAAAATGCTCTGCTCCTGGGAGGACAGACCGGCAAAGGCATCCGCCACAAGCTCGTTGTCGATATGCAGGTCATACCCATGGGACGAGAAAGTAAATCTGTCGCTGGGATACCTGTCAACCATATAGAGATTGTCCATCTCGGCCTGCGGAAGATCGCTGAATGACAGTTCCCTGTCCCGGCGTCTCTGCATTTCCCGGAGATAGTCGATTGCCTCATGGTAGAGTACCAGCTTGCAATAGGCATCAAACTGGCACCGCTCGCCATAGTCATTACTGGGGATCACATCCATCTTTTCACCCCCTTTCCTGGGGGAATGAGGTGGATTTCTCCCTTTCTGCTAACAAGGCGAACGCAAGGCCGTCCGCTGCCCGCTAAAAGCCTCCTTTTTTGATTTTTTTGAAAATATGTTTTCGGCCGCCCTGTAAAACAACAAAAAGCGCCCGACTGGTACAAGACCAATCGGGCGCGCGGGGATACAAAAATGTAGGATGCTACACAGTACAGTACATACTCAACGCCGGACTTACCCGGAGGGGGAGCTACGCTTTTTTTAGCTGGTGAAGCTCATGGGTATTGTGCAGAAAACCAAAAATAAGCACGGCGGCATCCTCCTATGTGCCGCCGCGCTTTTACACGGTGTTAGGGTCGTCGTAGGTTTAGGAAATACGAAAAGAAACGGCGGCTCTGAAAATCAAAGCCGCCGTTTCAAATGGGCGTGTCAAATAGTCTGCTGTACGACGGCTTTTTTTCTTTTGCCGTCGTGCGGCAGATTAAAATTTATGAATTACAATTCGTTGATGGTTGCAGTAATCGGCATATTGCAAATACGCTTTGCCGGAGCGAAAGGTGCAAGAAGAGAAATGAACACAAGCAGCACCAATATTCCTCCAATCGATGTGAAAGGGATTTGCCATGCCGTTCCCCAATAATTTGTAATCATTTGAGAATAGAGAAAATGATGCAGCGGTAAACCCAGACCACAACCTGCGAGGAGTCCAAGCGTTGTGTATGTGGCGGCTTCCATGACAATCATCTTCTTGATTTGCAGGCTATCCATCCCTACTGCACGCATGGCTCCGTATTGCTTTATCCTTGCAGACACGCTCATAGAAATACTGTTTACCGTATGAATCATGGTAATCAATGTGATCACGGCGAGGAATCCATAAACAAAGAGACAGAACATATAATAGGTATTTTGTGTGTCCTTGTTTTGTGCCAGTCGATCATAAAAGCGATAATGTTCATCTGCCAATGCATAAAGCTCATTCACATTCTGTGCTGTTGCCTCTTTGGACATCTGTACGTCAAGAACAGCATAGGCATCTTTGCCTGTAATCTCCTCAAACATTTTCTCTGAGCAGATCACAGTTGGCTGATCCGATGTATCAAAGGGACTATCTTTCAAGACTCCGGTCACAGTAAGCTCTGTCTGCTCCAGCCGAATCGTATCGCCCACCTTCAAAGAGTTGCTTTTATCAAAAACCGTCAGTACACCGTTGCCTTCGGAGACAGCCGATATATCACCTGCAATCAAATCTTCTGCTGCCCACTGAAACTGCTGACTCTCATAAGAAATCAAATCAATTTGCCCCAATTTCCCTTCATATTCTGCAGGAAGGCTTTGATACATCCGCCCAAATACCCGCTTTACATACGGCCGGCTTTCTACCTCTTTGGCAAAGCTTTTTTCAATTTCGCACAGGTTATCAGGACTGCTATAGAAGACATCCGGTGCCCATGGCTTTAATGGATTGAGCGCCATATTCACCCATTGTATAAGAACGGAAAAGCTCAAAATCATAATGATGCTGAGCGCAAAGGAGCCAGTCATGAGAAGTAGATTTTGGGGAGAGGATACGGCATGATGAATCCCCAATGCCGTCTCAATTTTCAAAAAGCTTCTCCTGATGGGCCGAGATACGTTCCCTTTTTCGGAAAGATTTCCGGTAACAGCCGCAACCGGAGAAACACCTGCCGCCCGCCTCGCGGGAGAGATGGAAGATAACAGCACGGTCAAAACACCAACGACAATTCCGCTGATGATACCGACGCTACTAATTCCAAATAGCGGAATTTGTACAAACTCAGCGCCCGCGCCAAACCGAAGCAATGCACAAAGCATCCATGTACCCGCAATTCCAACTATCACACCAATCGGAACCGCTGTTTTGCACCAATAAAGAGCCTCTAACCTGACTATGTGCATGATTTGTGCCCGGCTTGCCCCAACACAGCGAAGCATTCCAAAAAATTGTGTTCGCTCCGCGGTTCTGCTGTTCAGACTTCCCGCAATCATAAAGACTCCCGCAGCCAGAACCAGCACAAACAAGATTGCAGCTACAAGGTACATTCCCATGATGTAAGAATCACTGCTGAATCCTGTTAATCCCAGCAAAGCCGTGTTTTCGGATAATGTTTCATCGGTAAAGCCATAGGTTTGCCTCAGCTCTGCAATTACCTTACGAATATTGATATTCTCGTCAAAGCGTACAAAACAGACGGGAGCAAGCTTACTTCCTTCTGCTTTTGCAAGACTTTGGAAGGAGTCCCAATTCAGAAAAGCACCCACAATATCGGCATCTGTGGTGATGGTAACATCTCCTCCAAAACCGGAAATCGTATAGTCAAAATCTCCGGCTGGTGTATGTACGGTAATCGCATCTCCAATCTTCAGAGAAAGCAGTCCCTTTGCACGATTGGAAAGTAAAATTTCATCCTCGTTTGAAGGATAGTGTCCCTCGGTCAAATTGTCATAGATCTCCGTTAGAATCGCACGATCACCACCTGCGATGACACAGCTTTTTCCCTTGATCGTATAGTCTTTGGATAAATTAAAGTTCAGTCCGTCATAACGGGAGAAAGCCATCACATTTGTTCGCTGTGCGATTTGCTCGGTCTGCTGCTCAGATGGCTCCTTCAACATGATATGCCAGTTCCCATGTTCTTCGATCACGCGTGTCTTTTCCATGCGGATCGCCATATCTGCCATGCTGAAAATTATCGTAACCAGCAGCACCGAAATGATGATGCACAGCATCGTCATCCGATTCTGTCTCTTCCGTATCTTTGCGGAAATCGGAATAAGACTTAAGTAGCTTTTCATTCGCGGCACCTCCCGAAATCGGTGAGGTTGCCATCCGATACCTGCAATACACGGTCAGCCGTTTGCGCGATACTGCGGTTGTGGGTAATCATAATGATGGTCTGCTCGTACTTTTTGGACGCCTCTTTCAGCAGGGCGATGACCTCGCTGCTGTTCTGGGTGTCCAGATTGCCGGTCGGTTCGTCAGCCAAAATCAGAGCGGGGCGGGTAATCAACGCACGTCCGATGGCTACCCTCTGCTGCTGACCGCCGGAAAGCTGGCTGGGCAAATGGTTCCGACGCTCTTTCAAATTCAGCACCGCCAGCAGTTCTTCCAAATACTTCTTGTCCGGCTTCTGGTAATCCAGCAGCATCGGGAAGATAATATTCTGCTCCACGGTCAGTTCTGGAATCAAGTTAAACGCCTGAAAGATAAAACCAATGTTCCGACGACGGAATACGGTCAGCTTTCGGTCGTTCATGGAAAAAATGTCCTTGCCATCAATCAGTACCTTACCCGAAGTGGGAGTGTCCAGTGCGCCAACCATGTTGAGCAAAGTACTCTTGCCGGAGCCGGATTCTCCAACGATTGCTACATACTCACCCTTGGGAACGGAAAAGCTGACATCCTTCAAAGCCTTGACGGCAGTTTCCCCACTGCCATAGGTCTTACAAATATTTTTGACCTCTAATAAATTCATAGTGCAAACACCTCTTTCTAAATGTTCTTGCGATGCAGACAGGTGGACTTCTTTTTCTGTCTGCGATGAAAAGGATAGCACCGAAATATTACTGTCACCCTACAACCAGCCTACAATTTTGTAGGAATTAAAAAATTCATCGTAAAGATTGTGCCTTTCCCTAATTCGCTGTCTACCTCAATCGTGCCGCTGTGGGCCTCCACAATGGCCTTTGCCAGCGGCAGACCCAGCCCGATTCCCTGCTTGTCTTTAGAAAAACGGCTGCGGTAAAACCGTTTGAAGATATGGTGCAAATCCTCCGGGTGGATGCCGCAGCCATTATCTTTTACGGTGATCTGAACGGCAGAGGACAACTCTCTCCATGTAATACGAACCATATCGCCGCTTTCCGTATGGTCGAGGGCATTTTTCACGATGTTGTCAATGGCTTCGGTCAGCCAATCGCGGTCGCAAAGAAGCGAAACATTGTCCGAGCCAGACAGGATGATTTCTTTCTGCTCCTGTCTGGCCCTGTATGCGAAATGCAGCTCAATATCCCGCATCATATCCGCTACATTCTCTGTGTCCTTTTCAATCACGATAGAACCGGCATCCAGCTTTGTGATTTTGAGCAGGCTTTGCACCAGCATTTCAATGCGGTCAAGTTCCTGTTCGGATAAATCGGCAAATTCTTTCACCGAGGACGGTTCCACATCTTCGTCCTGAAGCAGACCGTTATAAATGTTCAGAGCCGCCAGTGGTGTTTTTAGTTGATGGGAAATATCGGAGATCGTATTTTTCAAAAACGCTTTTTCCCGCAACTCATTATCTGCATGAGCATTTAAGACTGCTGCTAATGAATTGATAGAGTGAAATAGCCGATACAGTTCACCCTCGTTGTCACATTCAATACGGGCATTTATATCGCCGTCAAGATACGCATGGATCTGTGATACCGCCTGTTCCATGACCTTATTTTGCTTTCTGAAATAGGCCCAGCAGACCGCCCATATTGCAACTGACGCCAACAGAAAAATAGACAGCAGGCTCAAAGAAAACCGTTGATAGCGCAGCCATAGGAAACCTTGTGCCAACATGAGGGATACTGCCCAAATAACCGATAACGAAAGGAACAAATTTTTGATGTCTTTATTCGCAAGTATTTTCATAGGCCACCTCATTGAACGACATTCCATTTATAGCCCATGCGCCGAACGGTCAGGAGCATTTGAGGGTCACTTGGATTATCCTCAATCTTCATGCGAAGCCGCCGCATATATACAGTAAGGGTACTGCTGTCAATATAATTTCCATCACAGTCCCATAGCTTATCTAAGATTTGTTCCTTGGTGAGTACCATATTAGGACTTCTCATAAACAAACACAGCAGCTTGTATTCTGCGGCGGTCAAATCCAGCAGTTCCCCATTTTTGAAAGCCTGTCCTTGAAGCAAAAGAACCTTGATTCCATTCGATTGCAATTCTGTGTCTGTTGCATTGAAAGAATTTGCCCGGCGAAGCAGTGCATTCACTCTGGACACCAGTACACCCAACTTAAATGGCTTTGTGATATAGTCATCACCGCCAATATCCAGCCCCATAATAATGTTCATTTCTTCGTCCGAAGCGGTAAGGAAAATAATCGGCACTTTGGAAACTTGTCGTACCTTCTTGCAAAATTCAAAGCCGGAGCCATCCGGCAGCGATACATCCAGTACCAGCAAATCATATTTTCCATCTGCCCATAACGCATCCGCTTCTTTGAGCGTTCTGGCAATATAGGGTTCAAATCCCTGCTTTTTGAAAGCAAAGGAAAGCCCGTTGATAAGACTCAGATCATCTTCTAAAAGTAGTATCTTACTCATGTTTCAAAGCCCTCCCTTGTTTTGTTCTACCATCAATCGGCTTTTTCGCATCCTTGGGTATCAACCATACCGTCGCCATTTTCACAGCGCCGGGGATGCGCCCTGCAGCGCAGTAATAGTTTATCCATCGTGGGGACACGCCCCATTTCTCGCCTGCTTCTTTCAAAGTCATGTAGTCCATACCGCACCTCCCATATATATCATAATTCGTCTTCTCGAAGAATACAAGGTATAGTTTGTGAACTTTGAAAAAGATAAGGTAGCAAGCACAGCAAGTGTAGCCACACTTGCGGATTTTCTCATTTTCAGGTCCCTTGCCCGAAAATAAAAAATCGCTTGCTGGGATATCCCAGACCCTTATCAGAAAACGAAAAGAATTGCGCCATGGAAATGTGCATAACAGGCCGCTCCGCCGATGGAAAACCCATTCACAGCCCATGGAAAAGGACGGGTCTTTCCCATAAGCCTGCAAACAGGTTTCCCACAGCTCCGATATGAAGGCCGGTTATACACATTCCCACAGCGCCTACTGCTGCGACAAATCATCCCTTCCGATCCTATTCAAACCATCAAGAAAGTGTCGAAAATCCACCCCTTTCTCCTCTGTATGGAGCGTGGGCGGTCAAGATGGGAAATCATAATGCCTACTTCACAAAAAGCCAATATAAGAGATTTATTTGCTGTTTTTCAACCCTAATCACTACATTTTTTCGTGCCCCTGTCCTGGAATTTGAAAACACACCATGCAAATCTCTTTTTGTGTCTGCTTCTATCCAGTTTTTTTCTATCCCTGCCGAAAACGAAAAGGGAACGGATAGGATAGAATTTGATATTTCTATACTTGATATATTATTTATTTAATTATATCTATATTTAATTGGGCGGGATTTTCCAATATTGGCAAAACCAAGATTGCACTTTCATATTTTCCTACTGTATCAACATAATACCCTCTGCACCAAAAATGTCGATTCCCATACTTATACTTTAAATTGGCATGTCTTTCAAAAATCATTAGACTACTTTTACTTTTCAAATATCCCATAAATGAATACACACTCAAATGCGGCGGTATCTCTACCAACATATAAATATGATCTGGGCAACACTCCGCTGCTATGATATTCACACCTTTTCTCTCGCATAACATTCTTAGTATCTTTCCAATATCTGCTTTCAATTTCCCATAAATTTCTTGTCTTCGATACTTAGGTACAAATGCAATACTGTTCTGAATCACACACAGGGACAGTATTTTGCTCTATGTAACCGGCTGTCTGGAAGAAGCCGGTGTAATCTTCTCCGGAACAGTCCTTGATAAAGATGTGGCAGTAACGCTCGTCATCCTTATCCACAATATAAATTCTTTCTACAATCGTCTGGATCAAAGTGACCAGAACCTCCGGCTGCGCATCCTTTGCATATTCTGCAAAGGAGAGCAGCCTTTCTTTTGTCATTTCCAAGTCACGGATGGCAATCATATTGTTCTTTCTGCCTTCATCCAGTTTGGAAAGCTGCCGC
>OBKG01000553.1_pt1 | contig 14566 bp, 14 predicted proteins | sample 1519741 | NCBI WGS metagenome assembly OBKG01 (sample SAMN00265072, study PRJEB22529) | human gut metagenome
GAGGCGGAACATCCGGCGGTGGAGGCGGAACATCCGGCGGTGGAGGCAGAACATCCGGCGGCGGAGGATATGTATCCGGCAGCAAGGCGCCCGGTGTTCCAGAACCGGCTGCTGCAGCTTCAGGACGATGGGTGAAGGATGAAGCTGGCTGGCGCTATTGCTACGCAGGAGGAAATTGCGAAACGGGTCAAACTTTAGCAGACAGTCAGGGAAATGCTATAGAATATATCTCATGGAAGCAGATAGACGGTGTCTGGTGGGCCTTTGGCGCAAATGGTTATTTGAAGGAAGGCTGGGTGATCGATAATGCCTCTGGATGCTGGTACTATATTGATGTAAATTCTGGTATGAAGACTGGATGGCATAAGGATTTAAAAGACGGTTTTTGGTATTATCTTGATCCTCAGAGTGGAGTCATGAGGACCGGCAGCCAGTTTATTGATGGGGCGTGGTATAATTTTAATTCCGTACCACAGCCGGTTGGAAGTGATGCTTCTCAAAGTGGACATCTGCCTTTGGGAGCTCTTTGCTAGGGGCGTGTCATGAAGAAGCTCAAGCCTTAGAGTATGGTTCGTCCGTGGATTTTGCTAAAGACGCTGAAATTGTGACAGGGCAAGTTGGCAGGACAAAGGCATGTGAGAATTTTTTATGAACAAACAGTTGCGAATAAATAAAACGTTTGTTCATTCTATAGGTTTGTTGTGGTAAGCCAGATAGAAGGGCTTGTCAAAAACGGAATTAGGTATTATGATGGTAGAAGCGCAGCTATTACTTTATGGAAGCTGTAATGCAGTTTATTAAGGAGGTAATCGTTTATGACGATTGATAAGAGTATGCTGATTGGTCAGCTGCTTCAGGTAGATGACCTTATTGCCCCGATTCTGATGCGTGCGGGCATGCATTGTCTGGGCTGCCCTGCTTCTCAAGGAGAATCTCTGGAGGAGGCCTGCATGGTTCATGGAATTGACTGTGACACTCTGGTTTCTCAGATTAATGAGATTCTGGCAGGCAAATAAAAATGCGACGCTGTTCCGACAGCCGGAGTGTATGTGCTTCGGGCCGGGGCAGCGTTCTTTTTTCTGCCCTGTAGAGTTTCGGGCATGAGTTTGCCGAGGCGGATGATTCAGGATATTTGTCCAGATACAAACGCATTGGCAGGATAGATAACCGAACTTTATCGATTTCTCAAGAACTGTTTGTTTACAATAAATTATTAAAGTGTTATTATGGCTTGAACCAGCGGACGAGACATGATAGTATCTCAGGGAGAAGATGCAAAATATATTAAGAAATGGAAAACGCGTCCAGGATAAGAGACGGATGATTTAAATGCTGATTAAAAAGAAACGAACAGAAAAATCCCCCGGAGATTTCCGGGGGCGCTGCGGTTCATAGCAGCTTTTTCTAAAGAAAGCAGGCTTTATGCTGTTTTCCTAAACTTGTGCCAGATTCTGAAGGGCCCGCTCTCTGATAATGACTTCATAATGCTCTTTAAAATAGGCCTCCTCCGCAGACCCATAGGGAAGTTTTACGCTGTACTCTGCCAAAATATTGCAGACTCTGGAAAAATCCAAGTCAGTACAGTTTTGGCGTTTAATAATCAGATAATACTGGCGTGTTCCTGGCTTTTTGTACAAGGTATTAATACCTTCGTATATTCCCTGAACAGCTTTGGCTGCTTCACTGGCGCGGTCCAGACTTTCAAAGCGGAAGAGACGGCTGCTGCTTACCATTTTTTGGGCCTTGGCAGAGGAGGCATTGGCAGCAGGCGTATTTTCTTTTTGCCGCGCATCTTCTACTGTATCCGGTTCCAGATAGTTCAGAGAATTTTGAGCTCCCTCCAGAAATTCGCTGGTAAGCTGGGACAGGAGAGAAGTCTGGTTATCCTCTGCAAAGGGGGAAAATTTGGAAAAGCGGGTATCCAGTTCCTCCGGGTCCTCAATTTTTGTGATCACCAGCATAATGCTTTCATTGGATAAAGGAATGGCCTCCACCATAAGAGGAATATCCTCAGCTTCAAAGCCAACCTCATTAGAGGCTTTCTGAATCATCTCGCGGAACAGCTTCCTGGCTTTCTCTGTACCGTAGGCAAGTTCTGCCAGATTGATATTCCTTACACTTAAATCAAAGCTGGTTAAGGTGCATCGTATTTGGTTTTCGTTAATACGTTCTATTTTCATCGGATCACTTCCTGTTCTGTGTCATCTGTGGCGACGTCCATCTGACACTAGGTCAGAAGATAGACTTCTACAATTTAAATATACTACATTACAGGGGAAAATATCAATTATAAAGATGAAATTGTAAGAAAAAATTATGGAAGACTAATTTTTTGAAATATCGCTTCCCCATATATAGATGCTAAATCGACTATAGACAAGATGAGGCAATTAGGGTAAACTTGCCATGAGAGATGGTATTGCTACAAAGGAGGGGTGAGTCAGGAGCACCGTTTTATTTGGAAAATACCGCCTGTTGCATATCTTAGGAACCGGTCGGACAGGAACCGTATGGCTGGCAGAGCATTTGGGCCTGGAGGAATACAGGGCTGTCAAGTGTGTGTCCAGAAAGAATGGGGACTATGAAGCTTTTCGCAGGGAAGCCCTCATTTTAAAAGAACTGCGGCATCCTGGAATTCCTTTGATTTACGATTTAGAGGAAGACGACCAGTATTTCTATTTAATCGAAGAATACCTGAAAGGGGATTCTCTCTATACCCTGATTACACGTCAGGGTACTCTGCAGGAAGCAGACGCAGCCCGCTATGGTATGCAGATCTGCGGACTGGTAGAATACCTGCACTCAGCAGGTGAATACCCAATTCTATATTTGGATTTACAACCAAACAACCTGATAATCTGTGATGGAACTGTAAGGCTCATTGATTTTGATCACGCAGCAGAGAGCCCGGAGGCCAATGAAAGCCGTAAACGGTATGGAACCGTAGGATGCGCAGCTCCTGAACAATATACTTCTGACCAGATATTAGACCAAAGGACTGATATTTATGCCATTGGTGCAGTCCTCCGATTCATGACAGAAGGAACCCTAAGGGAGAGAGAAGAAAGCCAGGCAGATTTGACCGAAGCATTTATGCAGATTATCAGAAAATGTATGGACCCGGACAGAGAGAAGCGTTACAGCGCCGCCAAGGAAGCAGGACGTGCTTTGGAGCAGCTCTGTGTCAGAGGAGTGCCAGTGAAAAAAGAATCTAAGGAAATACCGTCTCTCAATGTAGTTTTGACAGGAAGCAGGCCCGGCGCCGGAGCTACCCATCTTGCCTTTGGCTTGTGCCGGTATCTTACAGCACAGGGGTATAAGGTATTATATGAAGAATGTAACCGTTCTCAGGCAGTGCATGCATTGGCACGGCTTGGTAGCCTGCGGCCTGACGCTTATGGAATTTATAATGTGCAACGGTGTTTTATGAAACCCTGGTATGGGCCCGCAGTTCGACTCAGAGAACCGGAAGGGTTTCAGATGGTATTAAAAGACTGCGGAACAGACTGGCAGCTGGCAAAGGCAGAAGCCAGAAAAGGAGGGGTGGCTTTGCTTGCGGTAGCGGCCGGAAGCCTGTGGGAGCAGGAAAAGGTGGTGGGAATGTCAGAAGCCCTGGAGGAGGAGCAGGAAGAAGGAATAAAAATGCTTTTGCTGCTTCGACATATGAACGGTGGACGTTTTAAGATGCTGGGACTTGAAGGCAGGATTAGAGGGCTGATTCGGAAACGGCCAGGGATGGAGGTTTTCGGAGTACCTGAGTTTGCAGACCCTTTTTGTCTGACAGAGGAGGCAAAGCAATGTTTGCAGACAGTCTGGGAAGCCGCTGCCGGCAACTCAGGAAGGAAAGGCGGGAGAACAGGCTGGGCAGAAAAAATCAGAGAAGGATGGGCGGCCTTTATAACCGCGGCAAAAAAGCCGTAAACCAATACAGGGTCATTGGAATTGTAGGAGCAGGACGGGGAACAGGAGTAACACACCTGGCCCTTTGGATGGCTAATTATCTGGCCAGCTCCCTTCAGCGCAGGACAGCGTTCATTGAATGGAATGGTCATGGAAGCCTTGGAAGGATAGAGGAAATTCTCAGCCGCACCTATGGAAGGAATGTAGAGTCACCAGATACAAGGTACACATTTTTTGGGGTTACGTACTACAAAAATGGGAACTCACATGTGCTGGCAGCCTGCATGGATGGCACTTATGATGAGATTATCATTGATTTTGGAGAAATGCGGCCATCTGTACGTGCGGAATGGCTCAGATGCACGGTGAAGATGGTAGCTGGATCTTTAAACGAATGGAAGCTGGGGGCATTTTTGGAGCTTTTAGCAGAGGAGGAGAACCGCAGAAGGGGGTGGATATATACGGCTGCCTTTGGCAGTGAGGACACCAGAAGAGAGATTGAGAAGCGGTTTCGGATTTCTTTGCTTCGGGTTCCGCTTTCAGTAGATGCCTTTTCAGTCGACAGAAGGGCTATGGAGTGGTTTGAACGAATTTTGTGAAGAAAAGCAAGGGGATAGGGCAAGGCTGCTTATAAGATATGTCACGATATGCCTCCTTGTAGGCAGCTGATGTCGGAGCCTGTAAGTAACCAGAGGATGAAAGTATGATGACAAAAAGCGAATATGCTGACAGCAAGAAGCGTCAGCAGGCCTTTATGAAAGCGCTAAGGCAGTATCAGGAAAAGGGAGGACGTATTCTGGTCGATGGAGAGGAGGCGGAAGAATCGGATTGGGAGCGGATATTTGAAATGGGGGAGGACGGGGGCTGCTATATGGGTGATTACATAGGCGCCTCTCCAGGATGCCTAGATGAAATTCATTTTAATAAGGTAAATTTGTGGGGGCCTTCCACCAACAAGAAAAGGAAATGATAAAATAAGGGGATAAAGCAAATGCGCTGCCATGAGTACCATCTCAGCCTGTGCAGCCAAAGCCGGCAGAGCGTTTGCCCCCATCAGCAAGCCAGGCGGACATAGGGCTTGTCGCCTGGCTTGCTATTATCAGAGGTAAATACCCAGCAGTTTTAAGGCTGTAAATAAATATGCTTTGCCGGATGGTTGCAGAGGGATGTGCCAGAAGAGATATGCTGGCCGTAACCAAATTGTAAATAATTAAATGCCCCATTCACTGTATTTTGTGATAGAATAAATACCATCAGATAATGACGGAGGAAAGAATGAGCAGAAGAAAAAAAGACCGAGGCTGCGGAATGATAGCGCTGGTTCTGCTGCTTTTTGTACTGGCAGGGGGAGTCGTCGGATTTGTATATGTAAAACGGTATATGCCAAGCAATGAACTGGCAGATAAAGAGAAGATATTCAGGATACAGGACGGTCGAGTGGCTTTGCTTTTAGATAATGAATTACAGGATGCCAGAGGGATTTACGAGGATGGTCAGGTCTATCTGCCGGTGAAGTGGGTTAATGAACATCTCAATCAGCGTTTTTACTGGGATGAGAGAGAGCGGCTTCTGGTATATACCCTGCCGGATACCATTGTATATGCAGATGAGAATGCCATGGGAGAGAAGGGCCCCTTGCTTAAGGTAACTTCAGAGGGGATGTTCCTGTCTTTGGGGTTGGTACTGAATTATACAGATATACGGACAGAGGCTTTTGTTACCAGCCAGATTAAGCGAGTGTTTGTAGATACCAGCTGGGAGCCCTATGAGACATCAGTGGTGAAAAAGGAGGGACGGCTCAGGGAAAAGGGAGGAATCAAAAGCCCCGTTATTACAGATGTGTATGCGGGGGATCAGGTGGATGTGCTGGAGTCTATGGATAAGTGGGCCAGAGTCAGAACCAAAGACGGTTATGTGGGATATTTGGAAAACCGCAGGCTGGAGGGAGCAGGAACAGTGACACCTGAAAGTCAATTTGAAGCGCCAGTATATACCAATCTGTCTATGGAGGAGAAGGTACGTCTGGGATTTCATATGGTAACAACAGAAGCTGCCAATGCCAATCTGGTCAATGTTGTAGAAAATACCAGGGATATGAATGTAATTGTGCCCACCTGGTTTAATGTAAAATCCAATGACGGAACCTATACCTCTCTGGCCAGTAAGGAATATGTAGATAAGGCCCATAATATGGGACTTAAGGTGTGGGCTATGGTGGAAAATGTCAGTACGGAGGAAAGCATTAAAAATCTGGATACAGAGGCGCTTATGTCCTCTACCAGTACCAGAAAAAAACTGATAGAAAATCTGATGAAGGAGGCAGACACCTACGGCTTTGACGGATTTAATCTGGATTTTGAAAGCTTTAAAGCGGAAGCAGGCCCTCACTATGTACAGTTTATCAGAGAATTGTCAGTATCCTGTAGGAAGAAAGGGCTGGTGCTGTCGGTGGACAATCCGGTTCCCTCTTCCTATTCCGCTCATTTTAACAGAAGAGAGCAGGGAATAGTAGCGGATTATGTGATTATTATGGGCTATGATGAGCACTACTCAGGCGGAGAGGCCGGCCCAGTATCCTCTATTTCGTTCGTAAAAAAAGCCATAGAAGATACGCTGAAGGAGGTACCAAAGGAGAAGGTAATCAATGCAGTTCCCTTTTATACCAGAGTATGGACGGTTTCGGGCGATACCACCACTTCCAGAGCTTATGGAATCCAGGAGGCTAAACAATGGGTGGAGGCGAATAATGTAGAGCTCACTTGGGATGATGAGTTGGGGCTTTACCGCGGAGGGCTGGACGGCAACGATGGAAAGCAGTATATCTGGATGGAGGAGGAGGAGTCCATGAGTCTTAAGATCAAGGCTGTCAGGGATGCGGATCTGGCAGGAGTTGCCTGCTGGAGACTTGGGTTTGAACCCACGGATATCTGGGATATTATCTCCACTGTAAAATAGTTGGATTTTTCAAGGCAGCAGACATCAAGCGATCGGGCTGCCAAACAATGGAAATCCCTGTACAGCCTGAATTTAACGGGCTTTCATCCCGGACATGGCAGGGATTCGCAAGCAAAATAATTGATCATCAAAAGGACACAAGAGGGGGAATAGGCTTTTTGGATGTAAAAATGCCTGGAAACCTCGATTTTACAAGGCTTACATCAATATAGAGAGTCCAAAACTTGACACTACCAAACTAAGAGCAGAGGGAAAAGCATGATAAGATGGAACAGGAGTGTAGGCGCAATCTTAGCGGCAGTCTGGTGCTGGATGATGGCAGGTTGCAGCGTCCAGACAGGGGGAGAATCTCAATGCCTGTCCTTCAAGGAACCAGTCACTGAAACCCTGACTGAACCGGAAACTCTAAAGCCTACCCAGCCAGCTCCTTCGGAGATAGAGCCATTTTCTGGAGGGAAGAAGGTTAAGGCGGAACCCTTAGAGGGAGGGAAGCGGATCGTGATTATGACAGATATTCATTATCTTGCAGCCTCTCTTACTGATAAAGGGGACATGTTCCAGGCTATGGTAGACCATGGGGATGGAAAGCTGACCAACTATGTGCGGGAAATTACAGATGCGGCATTGGAGGAGATACAGCTTCTTAGCCCTGATGTTCTGGTTATTAGCGGGGATTTGACCCTTCAGGGAGAAAAACTAAGTCATGTGGAGCTGGCTAAGAAGCTGGAGGAAGTGGAGAAGGCTGGAATTACAGTAGCAGTGATTCCTGGTAACCACGATATAAATAATCATAGTGCAGCCGCCTATTCCGGAATAGACCGATATCCGGCAGAGCCTACGTCACCGGAAGATTTTGAAAGGATATACAAGGATTTCGGATATGAGGAGGCTTATAGCAGAGACAGCAAATCTCTCAGCTATAGCTACGATTTAGGACCGTCTATGCGGCTCTTAATGTTGGATACATGCCAGTATACTCCCAGGAGCCGGGTAGGAGGAATGATTAAAACAGAGACCTATCAGTGGATTGAGAAGCAGCTTGAAGAAGCCAGAGACCAGGGAGTTATCCTGCTGCCTGTGGCTCATCACAATTTGCTGGATCAGAGCAAGGTTTATGTAGATGATTGTACCATCGAGCATAGCAGTGAGCTCATCGACATGCTGGAGGGGGATAATATATCATTGTTTTTAAGCGGTCACCTTCATGTACAGCATTTTATGCAAAACAACGATATAGGTATTTATGAAATTGTAACCAGCTCCTTGTCTACGCCTCCATGCCAATACGGAGTGCTGGAGTATATGGAGGATGAGACATTTGCCTACAATACAAATAAGGTAAATATAGAAAAATGGGCCAAGAAGCGCCAAATAAGGGATAAGAACCTAATTAATTTTAATACATACAGTCTTTCCACTCTGAATCGTATTTTTTATAATCAGTCCTATGACGCTATGAAAGATTCCAGAGAGGAGGAAGCAGGAGAGATTTTCGTACAGTTGACAGAGAAAGAGAAGCAGCAGATGTCCAAGGCCTATGCAGATATGAATGAAGCTTGCTATGGAGGAAGGGCTTTTGAGGTGGTGGAGGAGGTGGTAAAGCAGCCAGGATATAGGTTGTGGCAGGAGTACTGCTACCCCATTATTCCCTATGAATATCTGGAATATATTGTAGAAGACGCAGTGATGGATTATAATCATCTGACCGTAGACTGAAACCAGGTTCATTTTCCAGAGAAGGGGTGAATATACTGGATTAAAGGTTATTAGGGAGCGTCCATTGATGAAGCAATCAGCATGGCAGACCATTATGGGGATAGTGCTGCTTGGTATCGTGGCATTAATATCTTGGCAGACAGGAACACTGGTAACGGTTCAGACCCAGGGAGCAAAGGCGGATCGGAAGCAACCGGTGGTAGTCATAGACGCGGGACATGGGGGGAACGATCCAGGCAAAGTAGGAATCGACGGACAGCTGGAAAAGGATATTAATCTGAAAATCGCTAAACGGTTGAAGGCGTACCTGGAAGCCTCCGATGTAAAGGTGATTCTCACCCGGGATAGAGATGTGGGACTTCACGGCTCCGGCGGTAGCTATAAAAAAATGGCAGATATGAGAAAACGGTGTGATATTATAACGGAAGCTGCCCCGGATCTGGTGGTGAGTATCCACCAGAACAGCTATCATGAGGAGTATGTGTCAGGAGGTCAGGTATTTTATTATAAGAACTCGCAGAAGGGGAAATTACTTGCGGAGCTATTGCAGAAACGCTTTGATTATGTTATGGGAGATGCCAACAGGAGGATGGCCAAGTCCAATGACAATTATTACCTTCTCCTTCATGTGAAGGAGCCTATTGTAATAGTCGAGTGCGGATTTTTAAGCAATTATAAGGAAGCGGCGCAGCTGGAACAAGAGGATTACCAGGATAAATTGGCTTGGACCATACATATTGGGATTATGGAGTATTTAAATACAGTCACCCAAATAAACCAGACAATTCAAAAGAACTAAGGGACTCTTGGACTGGTTCATGACATATCCTATTCGCAATACGTCTTAGCCGTTGGATATTGTGATCGATATTCATGTCTGGTCTGATTTTATGTATACTGATATAACTCCAGGATAATTCGTAATAAAGAAATATATCTTGAATATATAGTATTTCGATTATAATGTTTCGGCTGCAAGTGGGCATACTGTTGATGTGTAAAAAATACTGTTACCAATACAAGAAAAGCAATTTAAGGAAGGATCTGGAGAAATAAACAAAATGAGTTATTGCAAATATTCCAGAAAAGCGTGCTCTATATCTCTATATTCTGAAACAGTTGTTGCCGAGTAAAAAAATTACTGTAGAACTTATTGAAACAGCTTTAGGAGCCGAGCAATACCGTTCCTAATTTTACACCAGTTTTCCGATAAAAAAGGAACTGGTAACAAATAAAAAAAGCGCGAGACGGGATTCGAACTCTCCCAATGTCGGGAAAGCTAATAAAATCAAGGAGGAACGCATACTGTCTAACGTGTGTCTACAGGCTGTCTACAACTTAGAAATCGGAGAGGAAAGCTGTCAAGGGGTCTGCGGAGCAGATACATTTTACCCCTTTACTGCTTGTTATAGAGGTTGATAATGTTTCAAAATTGTAAAGGAGGTTGATAGAACAGTTTTTCTCTATCAACCTCTTGTTTATTTTCTTATCTTTTATCGTTTAAAAATACTGACTGTGTTATCGTTTTTTTGCCAGCGAGTTGGCGTACCATCCCATATGGTAGATGCTGAAGTTGCTCCTTTTACTTTAAGTGTATCTCCTTCAATACGTAGTTCACAAATATACTGCTGTAAGTCTGCGCCGTCATTATATAACTCAGAATAGATATCTGAATCACTTAACTTACCAGATTCAAATATATAGGAATCCCCATCTTTTTTAAGTATTGCTTCTGAACCTTGAACCTCTGCTCCCCAAATCTCTGCTTTTACTGTATTTTGGTCAATTTCAGTTAAAATATAATATTCTACAGTTGCGTCCGCTTCTTCTGGTTTCCACTCTATAAAATCGCCATTATAGTAAAAACCTATATGGGTATATTTCCCATCTATATTTGAAGTTTCATTATTAGGCGTTTGTTCCGTGACTTTTGTTTCAACTTGTCCATTGTTTACCCATGCTCCATCAGCATTTACATTAAATCCATCCGGCGTCACAGTATTTGTCAGTAACCAACCATTCGTATCGAAGTAATAGCACTCTGCTATCCCATCATTATTCCCATCAATCCATTGCCAGCCGTTATTTGCGTATGTACCGTCTCCGTTATCATACCACCAGTTGTTTTGATTCTCTCCTTTTCCAGTGCTCCATGTTCCGGCAAAAACATTTGTCGCCATTACTGCTGATAAAATTGCGGTAACAACTGCAAACTTCGTGAATTTCATTTTGAAATCCTCCTTTTATTTTATTGTTTCTTTAAGATACATATTACCACACTTTTTAAATATACGCAACAGCGTATACGATATTGCGTATAAAATTATATCCTTTTTATAACTAAAACAGAAAGGATATAATAAAATGAATGTAAAAGACGCAACTGCAAAAAGAATTGAACTACTCTGTAAAGAAAGAGGTATAGCATATAATGAGCTTGCAAATATATGCGGTCTAACACCATCTACTGTTTATAGTATCTTTGATTCAAGACGAAAGAATATTACTTTATCCACAATTAAAAAAATATGTGATGGCTTTGAGATTACATTGGGAGAATTCTTCACCCACCCCCTTTTTGACGCATTAGAACAGGAAATTCGATAAGTTACTAATGATTTTTGAGGGGATATTGATAGATAATATTGATAGATTTTTTAAATAGTTCTTGCTTTTATACTGAAAATGTGCTAATATAGACCTATTAAACAGTGAGGTGATTATATTTGTAAAATTTAAATTTAATTAACAGCAGATGATTTTTTCCTGCATATATGCTTGCGCGCCTATTGGCCCGTGGAAATTGTTGGTTCGATTTATTCGAATTTAGCGTTGATTCAGTTAAATCAACGAAGTTTTCCAGCGGGGATAATAGGTTTTTTTGTTTCCCTGTGGATTTTAAATATATGAAAAATATGAAAGTCACAGAAAGGAAGCAAATAATGGCAAAAAGCAACTATAAAAATAGAATGGCAGAAAGCATTTACAAGAACCGAGCCTATGAAATAGGCAATACGTTGGCTCATTTAAGGCAGGAAAAAAATCTTAGCATTCGTCAACTTGTTGCTCAACTAACCAGCGGGCGAAAAAACGACATAAGCGTCACTTTGTCAGAATCGCAGTATAAACGGATTGAAAATGCTGAATGCTTTATGAGCGCGGAGATTTTAATGGCTTTCTGCCAATTTTACGGGGTCACGGCTGACTATATTTTATTCGGCAACACTGATAGTACGGAATATACTCTCAGCCAATCAGACGCACAAATAATATGTTCCTATTTGAAATGGCAGATTGAATCCATTAAGAAAAAAAGTACCATCTAAAGTAACAGCCTTGCATTTGTTGCAAGGCTGTTTTTATGGTCTAAAATAGTCCAAAAGCATTGATACTAAAGTCCTCAAAATTGGTATGATAACATCATCAAATCAACATGACGCGCGACATGATGACATAAACAAATTAAAACAAAAAAGGAGAATTGATATGCAAGTTACAGCAAAAGTACTTCTCTTGGGGAAAGTCCAGAAACTCTGGAAAGACGCCAACGGAAATTCACACACAGCCTTTGTCGGAAATATTGTTCAGAACAACGGGGAAATTATTGATACGCTCCGGCTGACGCAAGAGCAATATAATATGTTGGAAGTCAATCAATCATATATTGTCAACGCAGACTTTGGCGTAGGTAAAAACGGCGGATATTTACGGGTGGTAGATATTACCCCGTCCAAAGCCTAAAGAAATCAAATGCCCTCGCCAATGGCGGGGGCAGAAAGGAAAACTTATGTTTAAGAAATTACAGGAATTGTATCATTCAGCTAATGAATCTATTAAAAAGGCTGCAAAGAAAACCCAGTCCGCACTTCAGGATAAGAATTCCATTCAGAAGTTAGGTACTATTATCATCGTCCTACTGTTAATAGCCGCCGTTCTAGGACTGACTGGTTTTCTGTTTCTCTCGGTTTACCGCTTTATTGACAACCACATGGGCGAATTAGCGATTATTGGTATTTCTATTGCTATGTTTTTCGCATGGATTCAGTCCGGTAGGGAACAGAGAGAAGCAAAACGGCGCAAGGTTCTTGAAGAGAAGTACAAGGCTTTAATGCCAAAAGCAAATGCTGTTTATGAAAAGGTGGGCGGCTTTATGGGTGATATTTTACGGGATAAAAGCCTTGCGTCCTTGATTAACCTCGCAAATCCATCGAACCTTTCCAATATTATTATGGAAAACCCAGCACAACGGATACAGATTAAGCCGGACGGCACCGGCTATCTGCTGACATATCGTGCCAACAAATTGTCAATTACCAACTTAATCCCGGAGCATATATTGACTATCCGGGATGTATTGCAGGGAGCCATTAACCAGAGGATTACATCCTATGGAATCAATGGATTGTGTCCGCCAAAGCAGAATACGTTTCTTCATGTAATGGGAGAACCATCAGACTGTCATACGTATGTTACGTTCTGTCTTGATTATGATGAGGAGAAAATTAACGATTCTTATAGCGCAGCACCGGTATTCAGTACGTTCAACGATAGCACCTATGGGTATTGATATTGAAATTCCTATTGTACTTGATGATTCTTTTTGCCTATTAAATTTGCGCAAAGAAATCATCTGGAAGCCAGAACGCACTCCACATATTATCGTAGTGGGTGCAACAGGTTCAGGCAAGACATATTTATGCAAACTAATTTTAGGGAAAATATCCAGATATTGCTCAGATAGCGAACTGATTGTATGCGATATGAAAGCCGATAACGACTATTCGTTTTTGCAGAAAGCCGATAATTATTACCGATTCATGGACTGTGCGGATGGCTTAAAGAAAATCAGCAACATGCTCTCAGAACGACAGCAGGGAAACTCTGACCGGCATTTTACTATACTATATTTTGATGAATGGGCTTCGTTCATCAGTTCTTTAAGTACCGACAAAAAAGCCGCCGCAAATGCCATGCAAGACCTATCAAGGCTTCTGATGATGGGGCGCAGTTTTAACCTGCAAGTTATCATTAGTCAGCAAAGGGCAGATGCCAGCACTTTTGGAACCGCCAGAGACAACTTCAATCTTGCTATCGGTCTTGGAAACATGTCCAAGGAAAGTCAGCAAATGTTATTCTCTGACTTCCGTTCTGAAATGCTCCCAGACCGCATTAGAGGAACCGGCTACATGCTTTCCAATGGCTCTGATTTCCATGCTATCCGTGTTCCTGCAATTAACCGCATGGACTTACTGGAATCGGATATTATCGCAGGAGTAACACGCTATGAAGCGTCCAGATCGCCGTGCGAAGCGTAAGGCGTTCTGGACGTGGAGCAGGGGCAATCCCCTGCTCCCATGCCGAAGTTGTTAGTATTACCACAACTTCGGTGTCAGTGTCAAAATTACAAAAAATCCTTTAAAATCAATGGTTCCGGCATACCCCCGATTGTGTCGGCTCTGTGCCGGAACATAGAAAGGAAATATCATGACAACCAAAAAGAAAAATACCACTAATAATCGGCGTAGCCGAAAGTACCAATTAACATTTAACAACCCAGAGAAGCACAAGAACTGTTCCCATCAGGCGATTAAAGAAAAGCTGTCAAGCTGGGAGAATATTATTTACTGGTGTATGTGTGATGAGATCGCAAAAGCCCCGCATACCCACCTGTTTGCACAATTTAAGAATCCGGTTTATTTTTCCAGCATAAAGAAGGCTTTTCCATCTGCCCATATCGAGGAAGCGCAAGGAACGGCAGAAGAAAACCGGGCATATATCCGCAAAGAGGGCAAGTGGGAAGATACGGAAAAGGGAACCACAAATTTAAAGGATACCTTTGAGGAATGGGGAACCATGCCACAAACGGGACAGGGGCGAAGAAGCGATTTAGCCAACTTATACCAGATGATTAAGGACGGCTATTCGAATGTAGAGATTCTGGAAATTAATCCTGACAACCTGCTGAACCTACAGCACATTGATAAGGCACGTTTAG
>OBKG01000578.1_pt1 | contig 13993 bp, 13 predicted proteins | sample 1519741 | NCBI WGS metagenome assembly OBKG01 (sample SAMN00265072, study PRJEB22529) | human gut metagenome
GTGGAAGCGCCTGTTTTCTCTGCAATCTCCAAATATGTCTTGCCCTCTCTCAGCATCTTTGCCACCTCATAGCGCTGTGATAGAGACATCAATTCATTGATCGTGCATACATCCTCAAAAAACTTGTAACATTCCTCCGGATTATTCAGTGTCAGTATAGCGTCAAATAAATGGTCTACCGCTTCTGTTTTAATCTTTTTATTCATATCCTGATCTCTCCTTGTATTTCATACGGCCTTCCCCAACCGCATGCCCTTTGCAAAATTCAGGTCATTAAACCCTTAAACGCTATCATTTTAACATATTAAAGTCTGAAAGTCCAGATGGAGCCAGCTTTTTTAGTTATCTATATGATTAACAAATATGTATCTTCTATCAGGACAGCATAAATTTCTCTACTACCAATCCGACTCCATCATCATTATTAGAGGCGGTAATGTATTGGGCTGCCTTTCGCACCGGCAGTACGGCATTTTCCATAGCAACTCCCAAGCCAGCGTAGCTTATCATAGTCAAATCATTATATCCGTCTCCGCAGGCAATCATCTCCTCCTTTGTAAGCCCTATCCTGTCAAGAAGCCGCTCAAGCGATCTGGCCTTATCAATACCCTTTGGCAAAATCTCCAGGAAGTAGGGCTCGGAACGGTACACGCTGAAATCTCGTCCCATAGCTGCCTTGACCTTTGGCTCCACAGTAGCCAGATAGTCCCCGTCATCCATCATCAGAAACTTAGGTACCTGAAAATCCACGTACTCCGCCATATCCTCCACCTGCTTTAGGGGAAGATGATTAATTTCGGACTCCTTCACTGCATAAGGACATTCCATATTATTGGTAATGATCTCTTCCCCCTGATATGTAAGAATATCCACACGGTGCTCTCTGGACAGCTCTATAATTTTCCTGTTGGTTTCCACAGGCAGCAGAACAGAGAACACAATCTCCCCAGTCCTGCAGTTGGTTATCATCCCTCCGTTGTAGGAAAGAATATAGCTTCCAAACCGGGACAGCTCCAGCTCCTTTGCCAGTGGCTCCACTCCAGCGGCAGGACGTCCGGATGCCAATACGACGATCTTGCCTGCCTCCTGAGCTTTCATGAGCGCTGCCCTGGTTCTAGGCGTAATTATCTTATCCCGATTCGTAAGAGTACCGTCCAAATCCAGCACAATTATCTTATAATTCATCTGAGCACCTCCATCTACATTTCCCTTTTATATCTGTCTATCATACCACAGGTTTATTTGTCTAATCAATCGCCTGAAAGCCAATCTCCCGCTCCTTTTTCCTATTTTCATTCACTTCCTCTTGTCCTTTCTAATAAACTACAGTATATTCAAACCCTCACAAGGAGCATAATTCAATGAAAAAACTGATAAGCCTTATCCTGGCAGGCGGTATAACTGCCTCTGCCTTGACTGGCTGTGGAAAAGCATCCGCTACATCTGATTTTGGTCTTACGCCTCTGACGCTCAGCGAGGTGGCTCACTCCATCTTCTACGCCCCCCAATACACAGCCATTGAACTAGGCTACTTTAAAGACGAAGGCATAGACTTAACTCTAGTAAATGGAGCAGGAGCCGACAAGGTAATGACAGCCCTCATTTCCGGGGACGCTCAGATCGGCTTTATGGGCTCTGAAGCCAGCATCTACGTATATCAGGAGGGTTCTCAGGACTATGCGGTAAACTTCGCACAGCTGACCCAGCGTGCAGGAAACTTTCTGGTAGGCCGCCAGCCGGAGGATAACTTTCAATGGGAATCTCTAAAAGGAAAGAACGTATTAGGAGGCCGTACAGGCGGCATGCCTCAGATGGTATTTGAGTATGTACTTAAAAAACACGGTCTAGACCCCAGGACGGATTTAACCATTGACCAGAGCATCAGCTTCGGCCTGACAGCTGCCGCATTCTCCAGTAACGACTCTGACTATACCGTGGAATTTGAGCCATTTGCAACTAGTCTGGAAAGCGAAGGCGCCGGATATGTAGTGGCATCCCTGGGCACTGAATCAGGCTATGTCCCCTACACAGCCTACTGCGTGAAAAAAAGCTATCTTGAACAAAATCCTGAGCTGATTCAGAAATTTACCAATGCGATCCAGAAGGGTCTGGACTATGTAAACGCTCACTCTGCTGAGGAAATCGCAAAAACCATCGCTCCCCAGTTTAAGGAAACTCCTGTAGATAAAATTACGACCATTGTACAGCGTTACAAGGAGCAGGAAACCTGGAAGTCCAACACCATATTTACCAAAGAAAGCTTTGAACTCCTGGAAAATATTCTGGAGGAGGCTGGCGAGCTGAAGGAGCGCGTTCCCTACGAGAGCCTTGTTACCACCCAGTTTTCAGAAACTGCAGCAAACTAAATACGAAAGCCAATCTAATACCATTCATTCCTTATCAATATCCGTCAGATCGGATGAAAGCCTGTCCGGCCGCAAAATAATGCACAGCCAGACAGGCTCTTATATTTTTTCTGTCCTTATATTATAAAACTCAGATCTTACAATCCTTTTAAACCAACATTTAACAAAACACCTCCTGCCAGTATGGTATGGACACAGCCGCTCCCATCCTTGAAACTGTAATTGAGGATGCTTTTGACGCACATTTTAAAGCCTCTTCTATCTTCATCCCACGGATTATGGCAGCTAAAAAATAACCTGTAAATGTATCTCCGGCTGCTGTGGTATCGACTGCCTTGACCTTATATGAATCCTGAAATGCCCTTCTTTCTCCTTCCTGATAGCAGGCTCCCTTTTCTCCTAATGTCAAAACAATCTTACTGCTTGGAAATCTTCCAGACATCTCCTTTAGAATCTCTTCCGGTTCCATTCTCCCAGTAATCTGATACCCTTCAATTTCATTCATAATAAAGTACGTGATCTTTCTCAGATCTGCCTCTAATATATACCTGTTCATCGGAGAAGGATTTAACACAAGCTTCATGCCTCTTTCATAAGCCAGATCAATCATTTCTCTCAGGCAGTTTATTTCATTCTGCAAAATCAGGAAGTCTCCGGCTTCAAACTGGTTTAATACCTGCTTAACATAATCTGTGTCATTTTGAAAATTAGCTCCCGGAAACAGTACAATGCTATTTTCTCCTGTATCAGAAACCTGAATAACAGCATTTCCTGTCTGCATTGCTACACTTCTGATCAATCTCGTATCCACCCCATGCTCCCTGCAAAACTCTAAAAGCATAGCGCCGTCCTTACCTATGGAGCCGGCCTGACAAACAGAAATTCCAGCTTTAGCAAGAGCTATGGATTGATTAAGTCCCTTTCCTCCGGGATATAGGTTTACCTTTTTAGAAGAAACCGTCTCACCAGGCTTTACAATATGTTCCACTCGATAAACACTATCAATGTTTAAAGACCCAAAATTAAGTACTTTCACGTTTAAATCTCCATATACTTAGTCGTTACAGCAAATCAATGCCTTGATAAAGCCAGAAGGCTTATGCTCTAAATCATACTGGCAGCGATCAAATTCTTCCAATGAATAAATATTATTAGGACTTACGGTGCCCTTAAATTTCCACTGCCCTCTTGCTATCAAATCCAGAGCCTGGCGGCAATAACGTATCGCCAAATCATCATCCCGGATTTGTGTATTCAAAATCCTCATCATTTTATAATTCCATTGCTGGAAATCAATCCTCCTGTCTCCTCCCAGATGGTAGCCTCCAATTCCCAAATGTCCGTTCACACTGGTCATATCTCCTGCCAGCCGCAGCGCACTGCCCGTTCCTGCAAATTCTTCTACCCGGCTGAATCCAACTGAAAACATTTCCCGCTTCTTTCCCGGTCCTAAAGCATGACCACCAAACTTATATTTTGAAAAGAAATATTCTTCTGGTATTGTCTCTGGTGAATAGCTAATGTCTGCCCCGAATTTTAGCGCATTTTCTCTGGCTTCTTCGCGTATATCCACACCTATTATCATGCCTGCTCCCATAGCGCGCATTAAAGATATAGTACCCAATCCCATATATCCGCAGCCTACAACTACAAATGGATCACCCGGAGCTGCCAATTGCATTTGCGCCCCCACATTCAGCAGACATGCCAGAGCTTCTCCCATAGCGTCCTCATCCGCTACCTCATCTGGTATTACAACACAGTGTTCCTGTTTCATAATTGTATACTGTGCGTAACAAGGGCTGCACAGGCCTGTAACTCTGTCGTTTCGCTTTAAGCCTGTAACTCCATCTCCTAAAGCTTCAACTGTCCCCATAGGCTCATGGCCAAAGGTTTGTCCTTTAACAGCAGTCTTCCACGGCTCCAATTCAGAGCTGCAGACGCCACAGTATTTCATCTTTACTAATACTTCTCCATATCCGGGGACTGGCATTTCAACATCTTCCACTCTGCTTTTTCCAGGCCCCTCCATAACTAATGCCTTCATTCTTTCAGCTCCTCATATAATAATTTTATAGACAATTAAAAAGGCTATAGACTTATTCCTTTTTTAATACACAGTTAACACTTGTTTTGGCGAGAGTAACTGCTCCCTTTCAGCCTTACGTATTCTGTACGCACTCCATTCATGGGTTTCTTTCCAAATATGCCGGCTCACATAGTCCAAAAACCAGTCTGGTAATTTTGACGCTCAAGCTGCCAGACCGCAGAAATCGGGCAATTCCTATCTGCGTTATTATATTAGCCACCGCCAGCAGGGTCTTACTGAAATGCAGTTAATCTTTCAGCTTATCAATAGCAACCGCAATGACCAGGACGGCTCCCAAAGCAACAAACTGATAGTAGGGGGAGATTTTCATTATATTTAACGCATTGGAAATCATTCCCATAATTAAGGAGCCAAGAAGGGTTCCCCACATTCTTCCCCGTCCTGCCTTAGCCGATGTGCCTCCGATTGTAACAGCCGCAATAGCCTCAAGACCTGTATTTGCACATGCAGTTGGCTGCCCTGAAAACATTCGGGAGGCAAGAATTACTCCGGCAAGCCCTGCTGTTAAGCCACCGATTGCAAACATCAGAACCTTATTGCGCTTTACAGCAATTCCTGATAATTGAGCCGCTTCCGCATTACCGCCGATTGCGTAGGCGGAACGTCCAAATTTTGTATATCTTAAGATAAACCACGCAATAAAATATAAAATTACCATAATAAGAATGGGCACTGGTATTCCTCCGATATATCCCCTTCCAATCACCTCAAATTTTTCCGTCATTCCAATAACCGGGTACGCATTTGTAAGAAGTAGAGCAATTCCTTTATAGATATAGGAAACACCCAATGTTACGATAAATGATGGTATTTTTAAATATGTATGGAGGATACCACAGGCTGCACCGCACACCGCTGAAATACCAACCGCAATCACAACCGATGCCAGGATGCCGAAATACCCATAGCCGGCTAGCATACCGAACTCTTCCTTCAGAAGCATACACGCTATGACGCCGGCTAAAGCTGCGTTTGCTCCTGCTGACAAATCGATTTCATCAATCAGCATAACAAATGTCATGCCTATTGCGGCTACACCGGAAATGGAAATCTGGCGGAACAGATTTATAAAATTATCTACTGTAAAGAAATCCTCTGATACCATAGAAACAAAGGTAATCATAAGCAGAAGCAGTATATACAGGCTATAATTACTGATATTCCTTACTACCGCTTTGGCCGTGGTTTCTCCTTTCCTCTTTTCAAACAAATTAATTCTTTCCATTTGCCTTCCCCCCCTCTACTGTAGCTAAATACATGATAGATTTCTGATTCATTTCCTTGCCAGTGACCTCTCCGGATATTTTTCCTTCATGCATTACAATGATCCGGTCGCACATCCCAATCAGTTCGGGCAATTCAGAGGATACAAATATAATTACCTTTCCCTCCCGGGCCAGTTGAATCATGATACTGTAAATTTCATATTTGGCATTAATATCAATTCCCCTGGTAGGCTCATCTAATATAATAATATCGGGGAAACAGTTCAGCCACTTACCCACCGCTATCTTCTGCTGGTTTCCCCCGCTTAAGAATTTAGCATACTGAGTTTGCCCCGGCGTCTTGATAAGAAGTTTGTCAATATATTCGGCACATACCTTTTTTTCTTTTTGGGGATCCAGATAAAACAGGGTCTTTTGGCGTTCGTAATTAGCCATTATTATATTTTCGCGGACATTCAATGCCAGAACTAATCCCTGACGCCTTCGATCCTCCGGAACCAGTCCGATTCCATGGCGGATCGCATCCCTCTCACTGCGTATACGCGCCTCTTTTCCGTCAATAAGAATTTTTCCTCCCATACTTTTATCAGCTCCAAAAATCAGACGCATCAGCTCCGTCCTTCCGGCCCCCACTAATCCTGCAAAGCCAAGGATTTCACCTTTGTGGGCCACAAATGAGGATGGCTGCACATGTATTCCTCCATCTGTAAGCTCTTTTACCTCCAGGTAAACATCTCCAACTTCTGTATCCTTTTCAGGGTAAATTTCTGTTAACGATCGTCCAACAATATATTCTATAATCTGATCCAGGGTGAGCTGGGAAATCGGAGCCGATTTAATAAACTGACCGTCTCGCAATATTGTCGCATTGGTACATATTTCAAAAACCTCATCCATTCTGTGGGTAATGAATATCATAGTTACCCTTTTTTTATTCAGCTTTTTAACTACATGAAAAAGCTTCTGCGTCTCGCTTTCTGTCAGCGCGGAAGTCGGCTCGTCCATAATCAGAATCTTGGAATTCAGCGAAACTGCCTTACATATTTCCACCATCTGCTGCTCTGCCACTGTCAGTGTATTTACAATATCCGTAGGCCGAATGTTTATGTCAATTTCATCAATAATTTCCTGAGCCATCTGATTCATCCGCTTCCAGTCTATAATTCCTTTTTTCTTTGGCTGTCTTCTTATAAATATATTTTCAGCCACCGTTAATCCAGGAATCAGGTTAAACTCCTGATAAATAATTGCCACCCCTAAGCGTTCTGAATCTTCCGGACACCTTATATCAGCAGCCTGCCCGTCAATATAAATCTCTCCCTCATCCTTTATGTAGGCCCCGGCTAATATTTTCATAAGAGTTGATTTCCCTGCTCCGTTTTCTCCTAACAAAGCAAGTATCTCTCCCTTTCCTACGGTAAAACTGACATCTTTTAATGCCTGAACCCCTGGAAAGTACTTACTGATTCCTCTAAACTCCAATATATTTTTTGTATCACTGCCCTTGCACATATCGATCCCTCCATTTCACCCAGTTTATCTGTTTCCAAACAGAAAACAGCATATCAGGCCGCCGAGATATAAAAGAGTTGTTATTCTTTCTATCTGCGGCAGCCCAACACTTACCCAGATACTTATCTTAATTTATCAGTCAAGGGCAATTTCTTCAGCAGTTATTATCTTGCCTCCGTATGTATATAATCCTACTCCTGCGTTGATGTATTTTTCTTCCTCCGGCAACTCCTTTCCGGTCAGAATATAATCACGGATGGTCTGCACAGCAAGTTCTCCCATTTTTTCCGGATACTGCATAACAGTTGCCACATATGGCGAATCCTCTGCTTTATCAATGGCGCCCTTCTCCTCATCGGTGGCATCAAAGCCTATTACCTTGGTATGTTCATTTTTAGCCGATATAATTGCATCATAGGCTCCCATTCCAGCCTGGGCGCTATAACCAAAAACTAAATCCAGACTGCTGTGTGAGGATAGCGCATCCTCCATGGTTGACATAAAATCTTGTCTGTCAGCCGACTTTCCAAATGTTTCAATATTGGAGTTTGGAAAAACCTTTAATATCTCTTCCTCAAAGCCTTCCGCTCTGGCCTTTGCCGATGTTCCAGACGGAGGAATTAAAACAATAATATCAAGCGCTTCATTCCTATCTACATCTTTTAAATACTGTTCTGCCGCCCACTTTCCTGCAGTACGTCCACCAATTCTGTTATCCGTTCCGATTGCCTGATACACAAAATCAGTGGGACCTGCGTCACATAGGATGATAGGAATACCCGCATCGTTTAATGGCGTGCAAATATTCTTCAGGGTGTCAAAGTTTTGGTATGTCATGATAACAGCCTTGCAGCCCATCTGAATAAAATTTTCAATGGAATTCATCTGCACCTGCTCATCTCCGTTACAGTCAACAAATGCAAGCTCTATGTCGTCTCCGGCAGCGTTCTGAATTCCTCTTTGCATATCCTGATAAAATGGGAACTGCAGGGTAGCCAGGCTGACGCCAATGATAGCCTTTTCATTCTGTTCCTCTGGCGTTTGTCCTTCTGTATTGGCAGCAGCCTGAGTACTTTCATTCACCTTTGCTTTGGAACATCCTGTCAAAATTAAACCTGCGGCTAATAATACTCCCAAGATTCCAGCTATCTTTTTCCTTAACATAAATCCTCTCCTCCATTAAAATGTAATTACTCCTTTGATATATCCGTCCTCTTTGCTGATGGATTTTTCAAATATGGGTTGACAATCTCTGTAATCCGCCACATGTGTCACAAGATCCTGAGGGGTATAAATACCTTTATCCAGTAATGCCTTTGTCTGCTTCATAACATCTGTATAATGGCGGTTACTCATAGGAGACAGGTTATATACGCTCAGTCCGCCCAAATGCCATCTTGTACCGTCAAAGGACATTTCATGTCGGTGCCAGGAGCCGATAACCAGCTTACCGGCTTCATGACGTATTAACTCATTGGCCAGCTCAAAACCTGAATTTGACGCAGAAAATTCAATAACCACATCCGCCCCACCTTCAGCCTTTAACTCTTCAATCCAGGCCTGTCCCTCCTTGTCATAGGGATCGAATACTCTGTCAGCGCCATATTTCCTTGCCAGATCGCGTCTCTCCGGCCTTTTCTCAAAGACGATTACCTCCCCGGCCTGGGAGCCCCTTACTAATCCCATTAAGGTCAGCAGCCCCATATAGCCGCACCCTACTAATACGACTTTATCCCCTGATTCTATTTGGGTTTTATTGAGCAGATTAACCACACAGCAGGTGGGTTCAATAATCCATCTGCTCCAATCATCAATTTCTTTTGGAAGCTTCGCCGCTCCTGCTGCTATATTATTTAAATACTGGCTCATCATCTCATTTCCGCCAGTTCCAAGAAACACATTGTCACCAGCTTTAAAATCGGTCACACCTCCGCCTACTTTTCTTACGACACCTACCGCCTCATGTCCAATAGGGTAGGGCGTTGGCCCTGGTCCGGTCACTCCCTGGAATAAATAGGAATCCCATGCACATACTCCGCATGCCTTTACCTCTATCTGAATCTGGCCATAGCCTGGCTCGTCTGCTATTTCAACTGGTCTTATTTCAATTTTATAGGGTTCTGCAACCCATACAGCGTCACATTTCATTTTTCTTCTCCTGCTTCTGATCCATTTACCGTTACATTCCTAAAACATCCCTTATGTATTTTCTTGATGTTCTAGCTGATTCATAGTTATTAATTCTGTTAAAATCCAGTTCCACTGTCAGATAGCCATCATATCCATATCGTTTCAGCACTGAAAGCACTCCCGGAAAATCAATGATTCCCTGCCCTAAGGCGCGAAATCTCCTGGGAGGATATTCAGGATAGGAATCCGGATCCCCATTAATATCCTTCAAATGGACATATCGAACTTTTTTCATCCTCAGGTATTTGTCAAACAAATACATAGGCTCCATGCCGCACAGCACTGTATGAGCAGTATCCAGACAGAGTCCAATATCTTCTTTCATTCGGGAGAGGAAAAAGTCAATCTGAGCTTCCACTTCAATATAGGTTCCCCAATGAGGATGCAGATTAAGCTGAATGCCATTTTCCCCACAGAGCCTCGCGATTGCATCGGCTCTGTCACAAACCAGCTGCAGCTCCTCATTGCTGACAATCTGCCCAGGCTTCTTTCTTGGAGGCTCCAGATTCATCAGCGTAAATCCATGCTCCCTTGCAAATCGAACGCATCTGTCAGCAATAGCCATATCCTTTTTAAAATCATCTGTCAGATAGTGATAAATACAGACAAACTCCATATTATATTTCTTCATCACATTCTCAAACTCTTCTCCGGCATTTTGATAAATTTCAGATACAATATTGAAATTCTCCATATACTTGTATCCACAATCCTTCAAATCTCTCAAGGACTGCTCAAAATCCCGTTTTGGCAAATGACTTACCGGCTCCCAATTATTGTACTCATCCTGTAACCAAGACCACGCTGTGTACCCTATCTTCATGTTTTCCTCCTTTTAATTTTAAAAATTTACACCTGCAACCAAAAGGATATTGGCATAAGGTGATGCTTCTCCTGTTCGTATAACAGCCTTGGCTTTAATTAGCCTTTTTTTTAATTCCTCATGGGAAATGCTGCTGTATGGCACTTCCGGTAAAATGTCTCTTACCTCCTTATAAACAGTCTCATTTCTTTCCATCAGTTCTTCTGCTACCACAAACGACTCTACAACCATTTCCTCCACTATGGAATTCAGGACTGTACCAAAGGCTGGAATTCCCCGGATTAATGAAAGATCGATCACTGGTATCCCAGGTGGAATAGGCAGGCCCGCATCAGCAACTGCCAGGTACTCTGTATGACCAATTCCGGCTATGGCAGCTAATATTTGTGGATTCAATAAACCATCTTTTTTCACTCTTGTTTCACCGCCTTATGATTCTGTTCTTTTATTTTATCTATTCATCATATTGCTGTATATATACCTCTGTCACAAATGTAAGGTTCTATTATAATGTTCTTTTGTTCACAACAAAACCTGTTTATTGTTGTGCTATATGTACAATCTTTTCCGTGTATCCCCTCACATATATTGTGCCGTATTTACATTCCCACTTTTTTCTAGTATAATTTTGAATGTCACCATAATTATGTTATAGATTCTATTTTAGGAGAAATCATTGTGTCCATTACCTGTGAAGATCTTATGAGCCTGAAGCATTTTCAGAGCATTAAATTATTAGCGGGCCATTCAGGTATTCACCGAACCGTTACCTGGCCTTATATAGTTACCACCCCATCCGTTGCAGAATGGCTTAACAGCGGCGAATTACTCTTTGTCATATATGGCAAAGACCATCAGCCTCAGGCAAAGTGGGAGCTTCTTCAGAATATTATTATAGATTGCAGCAAGAAGCGGATTTCCGGCCTTGTGCTGGTAGAAAGCATTTCCAGTCATGGCACAATCCCATCTAGGATTCTTGAGCTTGCTGATGATTATTCTACTCCCCTTTATGTGATGCCCTGGGATTTGAAACTGCTTAATGTCACGAAAGAAATAATTAATTTAATCATTTCTGAACAGAATATTCAGAAAAAGAGAGAAATTTTTATGGAACGCCTCTTATTCTCGGCCTGTGAAACAGAGGAGGAGCTCCATGATTTTTCCACTCTGCACTCCATCTCCCTTAAAAATAGACATTTTATATTCATCCTTACTTTTACCCAGATACTTCTCAATGAAAACAATGCTTCAGCGCAGGAAACACTTACTATTGTAAAAACAATCATGGCTTTAAATGGCAGCCGGTTTCCTATTATTTTACTCCCCTACGGCAATGATATAATCGGCTTATGCAGCGTAGATGATTCAGAATTGCAGCTTACGAATGCTATCGACTATATTACGGCTATTTACAAACTTCTTATTACAAAATACGCACCCAGCAATTTTGCTTTGGCCTTTGGCAGTTCCTATCCGTCTTTAAGGGAAATGTCTACAAGCTTTAAAGAAGCAAAAAGCGCATTATATTTTGTAAGCAGAATAAATCCTGAGGATCGAATCGCTCACTTTGATAAGCTAACCTTATATCGCTTATTTTTTGATATTCATGATCATATTCCAACATCCGCTGACATATTTGTGGATAGAAATTTAAAACTGCTGATGGAATATGACGAAAAAAATGGAGCGGAATTAGTCCATACATTAAAGTTTTATCTTCAAAACAACGGAAATCTAATCAAAACTGCCGATGCCTTATATATTCACAGGAACACCCTTATATACCGATTAAACCTTATTAAACGTACCCTGAATAATAATCTGGACAGTTCCCTGACAAGAATATCTCTTTTTCTCAGTATCCTGTACTATGAATTTACCAGTTAAGTCCAGAGCTGCTTCAAAACAGTAATTGGACAACGGCTTAAAAAAATCAGCCTTTCTGCCTTACGTCTCTCTTCCTGGCCTGTGGAGGGGAGACGCGCACAACTGTCTAAAGGCCAAAAACGGCGTCCCTTTCTCCCATAGCTGAGATAAGAGGACGCCACATGTACGGTGTCGTATTGTGTTTTCAGTTCTTGTTTCAAGCCCTTGATTTATCAACCTTTGCAGATCATGAAACCAATTTACTAAAAACGGTGCAAACCTTGATTCACTGCCTTACCTCTTCAAAGTCAAGAAATTCCAAAGAACCACGGCTGCCCATTATATCATGGCACAGCGACAAAAGCTCTGACAATCAACTCTATCATTCTGATAATTTATACTCTGACCTGTACGCCGGCTGCTCCCTTTTAAACAAAAGCCTTCCGTTTCTGACAGAACCGATCACTTCTGCTCTGCTGCGTACTGCGTCAAATGGAGTTTTAGCATCTAATATAATGAATTCCGCCATGTTCCCCTCTTTAATTCCATAGGTATCCAGATTCAAGGTTCTGGCTCCGTTCCAGGTTATCAAGTCCAACGCTTTGTCAATCTCCTTTAAAGACATCAGCTGGCATGCGTGAAGCCCTATATCCAGAATATTCATTAGATTTCCATTACCTAATGGATACCAGGGATCTGAAATAGAATCCTGCCCAAAGGAAACATTTATCCCCGCCTCCATAAGCTCCTTTACCCTCGTAATTCCTCTTCTTTTAGGATAGCTGTCCTGACGCCCCTGAAGATACAGGTTTTCCGCCGGACAAACGGCAACGTTCAGACCTGCTTGGCATAGTAGCCGAAGCAGCCGAAATGTATATGCATTATTATAGGAACCCATGGCAGAGGTATGGCTTGCCGTTGTCATTGAGCCTATTCCATTGGCATAAGCCAGATAAGCCAACTGCTCCAGAAAGTGAGAATTCGCGTCATCTGTTTCATCACAATGTATGTCAATTAATTTATTGTATTTGATTGCCAAATTAACAGCTTTTTTTACAGAAGCCTTCCCCAAATCCTCCGTATACTCAAAGTGCGGAATCGCTCCAACTGCGTCTGCCCCCATTTTCAGCGCTTCTTCCAGCAATTCGCCAGCTCTGTAATAGCAATACATCCCCTCCTGTGGAAATGCGACAAGCTGCAACTGCACCAGCTCCTTGTATGTTTCCTTTATTTCCAGGAGAGCCTTCAGTCCTATCAGCCGGGAATCCGTAATATCCACATGCGTTCTAACATATTGTACGCCCCTTAATATTTGGTTCTTTAACGCTTTTTCTGCCCGTTCCTTTATAGATTGTACCGTATCTGTTTTCTTGATATGGGACCATCTGTCAATCCCTTCATACAATGTTCCCGTCTCATTGTTTGCGTCTGATCGCAAAGCGGTATAAGCATAATCCAAATGGATATGAGACTCTACATAGGGAGAAATAAGTAGGTTTCCGTTTAGATCAACCTTTCTGGCGTCTTTGACCACAGATCTTAATTTCTGATCAGATATCTCAAGTATTTTCCCATCCTCTATTAAAATATCGGATAAGCCTTTATTGTATATATTTGCATTTAATAGTAATGTTTTACCTTGCTGCATACCTGCCTCCTGCGTAATCATACTAGTCATAAATTACCATACTTTTTCCTGACATGCCTCGTATTTTATATCCAATCTTTTTATCCTCCAGCTGTATTCCTGCATCTAATGAATTGAGTTAATTTTTATACCCTTCGTACAATGTCTATCAGTCCTTTTTGTTATATACTGGTAACCGTAAATATATGATTTTTGGTATGGAGGCTTTATCCCTATTAATTCCGCCATCCAAAGCGGAGGAATGGAGGTTGA
>OBKG01000579.1_pt1 | contig 13984 bp, 10 predicted proteins | sample 1519741 | NCBI WGS metagenome assembly OBKG01 (sample SAMN00265072, study PRJEB22529) | human gut metagenome
AAAAATGTGAAGGGGACAAAAGAGTGTGCGTTTTACTTAGCATGGAAAAGGGTACCTTACGGTTAAGGATTATAAATACCTATGATGGCGCCCCCATCATGTCTAATGGAAAGCGCTTACAAACATCAAAGGCTATGGAGACGGATCATGGATTCGGCCTGCAGTATGTTAAAGAGGCGATTAATAGATATAATGGTAAAATGGAATATAAGATTAGGGCTGATGAGTTTGAAGTGAATGCTTTTATGTTAATTGGAGAAGATTCCTAAATATAACAATCAATCGCAATAAAATGCCGGTTTCCGTATGCAAAAGTTGAAGCTAAGGGATCGGCATTTTTATATGCGAATAGAAACAAATTCCACTTACATGATTCTACTTGAAATTAAATCTTCTATGCTCTTTTTAACAATGTTCGAAGTAACCGGATTTTTATTTGAAACTATTCATGGAGTATATACAGCGATGTGATATAAATGCAATGAGCATATGAGTTATGCTAAAAGTGACTGGAAGGTTTGGCAATAGATTAAAAAATATGCAAATTATACCATTAAAATGGTTATTTATACCATTTATAAATTATGATTAAAAATTTGTGATATACTTTATCTACTAAAAGCAGGAGGGGGAGGCAATGAAATTTATAAAAAATCATCCTCTCAAATTACCACTTTTACACTGGTAATGCCGTAATCATCCCAAACATGAACTGACGGGGAAAAGCATTTCAAGAGAAATCTTAAAAGAAAGCGGCGCAGAATGAAGCAATTATAAAATATGGACTGCAAAAGGCAGGAAGTTTTTTGATAGATTTGTTTATTACTGTTATATGCGCCGTTTTTTGGGAGTTCTGATAGAGGAATTGATATGCTGGATCGCTTTATTTGTGCAGAGAATCGCATATGATAAGCAAAAAGGATGATTTCTATCGGTATGCGGCCAAAGCAAAGTAGAATTCTTAAAGTGGGGAAGATTGGACGTTGTACCATATAATATTGAAACGGACATTCAAAAAAGGCATTTGTATTTTGGAACAGACCGTGGAAGAAACAAAAATACAGATATAAATTGATGGATTACATTATGAAGGATGAAATAATTGTGAGCTGTTCAATCAAGGAAGATTTGTTTGTACAGGAGATAGGGGGAAGGGCGACAAAATAACGTGACTATATGAGGAGGTATAGATTAGCAGAATGATTCTATGACAGTATATATGAAAAAGTTGATAAGCCTTGTAGGAATACTTGGTATTGGTTTTTTACTTATATTTTATGCGGGCATACAGATCGGCAGGAAAAGGGAAGAAAGTCCTGCTATAGTAAAGGAGATTACCCAAACGGTTGCAGTTGTGAATATGGATCAGGGCATCAAGCTGGATCAGGGAATCATAAATTATGGAAACCAGATGCTCAATATCACAAATCAACATTTTTATAGCACCAGCTTAGAGGATGCCAGGTCAGGGATTGAAAACGGTAAATTTGCTGCGTATATCATAGTGCCGGCAAATTTTTCTGAAAAGGTATGGAGTATCAATACAAACCCGGAGAAATCCATATTGGAATATGCAATTAATCCAAATCTGCAAGAGAATATTATCTTTGATGTCTTATCAGATATTAAAGGTTTTGAGATGACATTGAATACGGATATCAGCTATTTGTATTTGTATTCTATTTTACAAGAATTCCATTCAGGCCAGACATCAGCGGAGCTGATTATGAAAAATGATAAAAAGGATCTGGAAAACCTGAATGCGATCATCCCGGAACAGCTGCTGCAGCCCCTTGTGTTTGTGGAGCTGCAGCCGGTGGGAGATTACCCCGCTGATACGGATCTGTACGACAGATACCAAAGAATAAACGGCATAATGGAGGAGATGGGGAATCAGTATGATACTTATATATCTTGGGCAAAGCAGGATTTGAGGGACATACTTGATAAGGGACAGATAGTTACAACGGCTATAGAGGGGTTGCGCGTCACGGTGTCTGATATAGATCTGTTAAAGGACGAGGATGGGAATCCCCTATATGATGAAGGAAAAGAGGTATTTTTTCAAAAATTGGCTGATTATAATTTAGCCTTGGCAGAAGAACGGGCAGTGCTGACGGAGAAGTTTGAATGGCTTGCACGCTGTGACAGTATATCGACCCCTTCAGAGGCGGCCCCGACAGAAGCAACTCCTTCAGAAGCAGACAAGAATACTTGGTTAGATGAAATCCGCGCAGAGCATGAACGCCAAAGGGACGAATATAACCAGTGTCTGAAGGCATGGAGGGAATCATTTGATTACTCCATGCTGGCAACTCCATCTACCCCGTCAGAGGCCATTTCCTCAGAGGCTACCCCCTCAGAGACGGTTCCGCCGGAGTATGAGCGGGAATGGCTGATAAACCGTGATTATAATGTGGCAACTCTCGCCCTGGACAAAATTTATGAACGGTTAGAAGCGGATTTAGAAGAATTATCCTTAGATGAGGATCAGCTAGATGAGGTATTGCGGACAGTATGGCAGATCCATAACGATGAGGAAATTGTCAGGCCAAGTGTGGCTTCCGCGAGTAATGCCTACCCGGTGTCAGGTAATCCGGACGCAGATTTATATGTCAGAGAATTCTTAGATTCGACGCCCCTTTATGAAGGCGCTCTGTCAGATAAGCTGGATTTAATCAGCGGACAGATTGTTGCGTTTAGCAGCGGGCAGATTGAATACCTGGCTGAACGTTCCTTTATTCCATTAGAAGGGCTGACTCAACTGTTCGAGAATGTTTTCATTGGGAAATTAGATAACCAGGAGATTTATCTTCAGGAGATATTGGGGAAAAATTCAGATAAGTTTGAGGAGGCATTTGATGATTTTATTAAGGAGCTCCAGTCCTATACACCATTGCAATCACGGGATGAAGACATATTGAATCATTTTCAATCCGGTATACGGGAAAATATATCTGGAATTCAGGATGATGTAAATGAGAAGGCCAAAGCAGATAGGGAATATATAAATACACTTGAAGAAAATCAGAATAAGGATATCACCTCTTTGCAGGAGAGTCTGGAATTGTCCTATGAGGGAACGGCAAAGAACCTGAAGGAGGTATTGAATCATGCCAAGTATAACAGGGAGCAGTTAAATCAGGAGAATCAGGACCTTCTCTCGGATTTTACTAAGAAACTCCCATATACCAGGAACGGTAGCGTAGCCGCTACTAAAACCTATGATGTGATTGCCAATCCTGTGGTATTCCAGGAAAAAACGATAAAAAAGAAACTGCCGCTGGTCATGAATGAACGGGAAGCACATACGGGTTCAGAATGGATCTGGGGAGTTCTGATAGCATTCATAGTCCTTCTCTCATTTCAAAATGTATATTTGAGGAAGAAAAATAAACGTTTAAAAGAGGACAGTGAAAGGTAATGGTGCAATTTTAGCGCTATTATAAATAATAATTCCAAGGAGGAAAAAATGGACATTGGTATTAGAAGCGGAGATGTGAAATCAAAAGCAGAGAGCTTTAGAGGGACAGGAAAGGACAAGTATAGCGATATGCGGACCTACCTGAACGGCGTGATTTTTAACGAACTGCCAGAGTTATGGCAGGGTTCCGGCAGTGAGGCATATGTACGCCGCTATCAAGAGCTAAAACCTAGTTTTGATGCAATTGAAAGACTAATTGATGATATTGCAAATGGATTAATTGCCAATGCAAACTTCTATGAAGAGGCCGACAGAGAAGCGGCAAGAGCTAACAGTTCTAATGCGTAATTGATAATAAGGGGTGTGAGGAATATTTCACACCCCTTATTTCAAAAGGAAAAGAGATGGATGAGCATATGATAAGTGGAAATCAAGGGCAGGATGAATCCGCGTTAGACCTGAATTTATCTGTTCTGACAGATCGGGGCGGTTCTGATACTTCTGTTACGGATAAGTCAGGAATTTATATCTTTGATATTGAGACGGAAGCCCGGATTAAACAGTATATTCAAATGGAACAGGACAGACTGCTTTACTATAAAGAAGAAGTATTTGAGGGAAAGGCGAAATGGGCGGATGCTGAATTAGAAACAATCAAGGGGCAGATATTTGCAATGTCATCAACGTCCAATCGGAGCTTTGAAAACCGGAATCCGGGTTTAAGTGAAAAAGGCAATACTGCATGGTTCATTGTGCTGCCGGTATTCTGTATATTTATATCCCTCTCCTATGGACGTATTAAGAAGAAAGAAAGGGAAAAGAGAATTGCTGATATTGACAATAGTTATGATGAATAGCGGTATTGTGTTGGATATTATGGTTAAACCGGAGCAGAGAATAAAGGACATATTGAAGGTGTTGGAGGAAAACGGCCGGATTATATATAGAAGCGGCCGTGATAATCTTTATATTCGTTCGTGGAGAAAAGGTAATTTCGTTAATCCATATCTGACATTTAAACAAGCAGAAATTTTCTCCGGAGATATTCTTTATATTGATGTGGAGGAGGAGTGAGGAATGGAAAAGGCTGTAAAAGAGGAACGGCAGATGGAAAGGATTGTGAAAAAGAATGATATGCATGCCAGGAATGCGTACCAGCTCAAACGTCTCACTGATGAAAACTTTAATTTTGTGCCGTGTTCCATAGAAGATACTCCGGATGAGATTCATTTTTTCTATAATATGATTGAATTGAGGCCCTTTTTGGAAACGAAAAAATCAGAAAATTCAGTTAAATATGGATTTCTTGTCCAGATATTGGAGGCGGTTATCCGTAATCCACAGTTTGTTTTTTCGCTTAATCCAGAGAATCTGTATATCGATCTGCAGAACCGTATTCGGATTATGGAACGGGATTATGCATCGGATCACGGAAGGGACAGCGATTGCCTCTCTGATTTTCTGGCGCTGGCAGGCTGTTATTTTCAGAAAAAATATACATATGAGGATTACAGGAACGGCGGGACAGAATTATTGCGGTGCAGCAGAAAGACAAAGTTTCTTTTGGATATCAGGTCTTTAGAAGAGGCTGTGAGTGTTTGTAAAGAACGTCAGATGCAGGAGTCTAAAAAAGAACGGTCAGAGCTTATTACCATAAACCGCAGCGGTTATTATACAAAACTAATTGCATTGTATTTGTTCATTATAACTGGAGTGGGGTTAACCGCTTTGCTGGTTTATCAAACGATGTGGCTTTATTATCCCCAAAAACGTGCATTGATGGCGCATCGGGCTTATATGGAGAATAATCTGACGCTGGTTGCGGATGCATTGCGCTCCACACCGGTAGAGCAGATGGACAATCATGAAAAATATCTTTTGGCTGCAGTATATATCCGCGGCCAGTCGATTGATTCCTTTGATTTAGAAACAAAGGAACGCCTGATTTCAAGGTTGTCTTATAATGGGGACAGCAATAGGATGGACTATTGGATTCATTTAGGAAGAATGGATGTGGATAAGGCGCTGGATGCTGCGATGCGTATATCAGATGATCAACTGCTTTTATATGCGTATCTTCAAAAACTGGAACAGGTCTCATCTGACACTGCTTTAGCAGGCGAGGATAAGGCGCAGCAAATGGAGTTGCTGAAAAATAAAATAAAGGGTCTGGCAGATATGCTGGGGATTGAATACAAGGGAAATCAGGCTGAGGGAGAAGATATAAAATGAAATTTCAGCTATTTTTAAAAGATAAATATTATGAAGAAATACCAAAGGGATATAAGGATTTAATCCGGCATGATGTGATAGAGGAAATAGAACTGGAGAACACTTTTCAATCATATGAACGACCGGATGATTTTTTTATAGGTGAAGATGGGGACATTAAATTAAAGAACTCTAAGCTATATTTCCATATTAACCACCAGAACCTGGAGGTGAAAGGGGATTTAGGGGCAGAGCTTGTGTATTGGAACCAGAGGCGTCTAAGGAAAACACAGGTACGCATATTAAAGGGAGACTGCCTATTGACCGGCAATACCAAAATATGCTTTTTTGCAGATCATGTAAAAGTATATGCGAAACAGATAGATTATGAAACCAGCTTGCTGCCGGTCATAAAGGAGACAGCGCCATATAGTGGATTCCCTGATTATAAGCGTTCCCCCAGAATTATTAAGCGTGTACCGAAAGATAAGGTTGAGATAAAAACCCCGCCTGAAATGAAGGAGGCTGACAAGGGCGGCCTGGCAATGCTTATCCTGCCATCCCTTGCCACAACGGCGCTGACAGTAGGCATTGGCATATTGATGGGGAGAGGTACGTACCTTTTTATCAGCGCGGGTGCGGCTGTTATTACTATAAGCGTATCAATGATCCGATATTTTAGCGATAGAAAAGAACGGATAGAGACGAACCAAAAAAATCAAGAGGCATATGAGGCCTACCTCTTAAAGAAAAGAAAGGAGCTTTATAGACTGTATAGGAAAGAGGCAGAGGCCTATTCTCATAACTTTCCATCTGTGCAGGAGCTTAATAAGCTGGTTCATGGTTTTGACAGCCGGATTTATGAACGGCTTGCTACAGACCAGGATTTCTTGGTTTTTTCAATAGGGAAACATTTTTCTAATGTATCTTATCAGATCTCATTGCCGGAAGCAGAGATATCAGTACAGGAAGACCAGATGTATGAACAAGCGGCGGCGTTAAACCGAGAATACAGTATGATTTGGAGCGATGTATCCGTAGATCTGAAACGGTCACATTTGGGATTGGTGGGCAGCAAAGCGGTTATCCATCAACAGCTGCAGACATATCTATGCCAAATCACTACATTCCATAGTTATCGTGATTTGCAGATAGTGGTCTTGTATGATGAAAAGTATGCAGCTTCATTCAGCTGGATGAAGTGGCTGCCGCATTGCAGAATACAGGCTCTGAATGTCAGGGGGCTTATTTATTCTGAAAAAGCGCGGGATCAGGTGTTAAATAGTTTGAACCAGATTCTAAAAGCGAGACGGCAGAAATTAGAAGAGAGTAAAAAGGAAGCTAAATTCTTACCCCACTTTTTATTTATCATTGATGAACCCAGGTTCATCATGGATCATTCCATTATGGAATATTTAAACGGCGAGGGGAACCGGTTGAGCTTTTCTATTATTTATACAAGCTATTTACGTGCTAACCTGCCGGATTACATTGATACGATCCTTCTTCTGGAACATGCGAAAGAAGGGCGTCTGCTGCTAAAGGAAAAAGAATACTGCAATGAGCTGATACAACTTCCGGAAGCAGGAGGAATTAACTTGGAACTCTTTGCCAGGGATCTGGGCGTGCTGAATCATTTACTGGAAACAACCAGCCATATTCCGGACAGCATCACCTTTTTTGAGTTATATAAAGTCTTAAGTCCCGATGAATTAGAAATTGAAAAAAGATGGCGTGCACATTGTGCGGAGAAATCGCTGGCGGTTCCTCTGGGTGTGAGAGCGGTTGACGATATTGTTGAGCTGAACCTTCATGAGAAGGCACATGGTCCTCATGGCCTGGTCGCCGGAACTACAGGTTCTGGCAAGTCTGAGATTATCCAGTCATATATCCTTTCTTTGGCGGTGAATTTCCATCCACATGAGGTAGGCTTCCTGCTAATCGACTATAAAGGCGGGGGCATGGCCGGCCTGTTCGAGGACCTGCCTCATCTTTTAGGTACAATAACAAATTTGGATGGCAGTGAGAGTATGCGTGCGCTGGCATCAATTAAGAGTGAATTGGCGCGGCGGCAAAAGCTGTTCAGCGAGCATAATGTAAATCATATTAATGCATATATGCGGCTCTTGCGTGAAGGGGAGGCGGCAGAGCCTATACCACATCTGTTCCTCATTAGTGATGAATTTGCAGAGTTAAAAAAGGAACAGCCGGACTTCATGAAGGAGTTGGTTTCTACGGCCCGGATTGGCCGAAGCCTGGGAGTACATTTGATTTTGGCTACCCAGAAGCCTACGGGCGTAGTGGATGACCAGATATGGACCAATTCAAAATTTAAACTGGCTTTGAAAGTGCAGAATGAGAGTGACAGCAAGGAAATTCTGAAAACTCCAGATGCCGCCAGTATCACACAGGCTGGGCGCGCATATCTCCAGGTGGGGAATAACGAAATATATGAATTGTTTCAATCTGCATGGAGCGGGGCTTCTTATATAAAGGAGCAGGAAAAAGAGGTAACGCTGGATAACCGGGTATATCTTGTTAACGATTTGGGACAAAGAATGCTGGTCAACCAAGACCTGGGTGGAAGTAAGGCGGAAAACGGGGCTAAAGAGACTCAATTAGATGTCACCATTCAATATATCAAGGAAGTATATGAAAAACTAAAGGCGGTTTCAGTTCGAAAACCATGGCTTCCGGCCCTTGGTATGGTAATCGTAAGTCCATATGCAGAAAAATTAACCTCTGATTCACATTTCCTTGAGGAAGGGATATCGGTTTCGATTGGATTAATTGATATTCCGGAGGAGCAGAAGCAGGAAATGTTTGTAATGAATTTTACAGAGAATGGGAATTTGATGTATATAGCATCCAGCGGCTATGGGAAAAGCGTATTTCTAACCACAGTTGCCTTGAGCCTGTCATTGAAATATCTGGTCGAAGAGATGAACCTGTTTCTTCTTGACTTTGGAAACAATGCGTTGATTTCATTGCAAAATCTTCCGCATGCAGCGGAGTATATAACTTTGGATGATACAGAACGGTATGGAAAGTTTAAAAAGCTGGTATTGAATGAGATGAAACTGCGTAAAATGCGCATGGCGGAGGTATGCGCCCAGAATTTCCAGGTATATAATCAGACATCGGCCGTTCCTATGAGGGCCTGGGTTATCCTAATGGATAATTACGATGCTGTTAAAGAGCTTGGATTTGATGAAGAAGAGTATTTTACAAAAATCAGCAGAGACGGAGCCAGTTTGGGGATTTACTTTGTCATTACAGCTACACGGATGAATGCAATCAGAGGAGCCACTTATAACAATTTTAAGGTCAAGCTGGCCGGTTTTAATTTCGAAAGAGGTGAGATTTCCTGTATTGTGGGAAGAAGCCCATATATACTTCCGGAGGTGAAGGGCCGGGCCATGGTGAAATATGGCGAGAGAGTCAGCTGTATGCAGATATACTCCATGGTGCCGTTCAAGACAGATCTTGAGTACCGCAGTGCAGTTAATCAACTGATTGAGAAGATTAAGGCAAACAGCCACGGCGCAGAAGCGCCTCATATGCCGGTTATGCCGGAAGAAGTCGATATATCAGTGATAGAGAAATATGAGAATCCGGATCTGGACATTTATGTTGGTCTGGAAAAAGAGAATGTTGCCTTGGAGGGCATCCGCATGAACCATTCGCCGTTCATTATTCTTGGGGCGGCCGGCAGTGGAAAAACTAATTTGCTGAAAATATTTGTACATCAGCTGGCCGGAAAGGCGAGAATCACTCTATTTGATTCTCCTAATAAGGATTTGCGTTCTTGTGAAGCGATTGATGGTGTAAACATAGTGAAAAACCTTGAAGAGTTTGTAGCGTTTATGGATGAGCTGGAAAGAGAAGTGATTAGGCGTGAACAGACGATAAAAGGAGTCTCTGAGGAAAAAGAAGGAAGAATGTTCCAAGATATGGATAAATGTGCTGTCCTCATTGATGATTTATCTTGCTTCTTCAGTCATCAAACCACATCGGAGCAGGAGATAGCCGGTATGATGGCAAGGGCTGCTAATGTAGGTATATGGATTGCAGCCACCAATTTATTAAACAAATTCTATGGCAGTGATCCGGTGACCGATCTATTTAAAAGGGCTGTCTGTGGAGTTCTGGTCAGCCCCCAAGGGCATCTGGGGATTGTACCGGTGAATTTAGAACCGGGATTGAATGAAGGCGTGCTTTACCGGAAAGGGAAAAGCATGGTTGTGAGAATACCGAAAGCATAGGAGGAGAAACATGCCATTTATAAAAAACAATACAGAAGTAGCTGGGGCGATTAAGATAAGTATTGAGAATGCAGCGGTTGGTTTTTCTTTAAAAACAGTTAATCTGAAAGCTGCAGAGAATGTGGAAGTAGAAAAGGAGTGCAGTACAACGTATGCCACAGGTGTAAAAATAGTTGAAGCATTTAAGTCACACTTGAAGCATGCCTCTAATTTTGTAAGTGAGGTAAGTAAAAAGCTGAATGAAGCGGATGAGATGGCGGCAATTAGTAATCAGCTTTCCCTGGATATTCCTTTTGCGCAGGACATTGTTCCGGCTCATCTTACAGGTTTTAGCCAGCTTCAGGATCAGGATGCGGAAGAGTAGGGGGCGATATGCGATGGAAATAAATTCAAAAGAAGATTTATACCAGGAATATCGTATAAAGATGTTTGATATAGAAGAAAGAAAAGAGGAGTACCAACGCAGAAAGAGAGAATTTGAGCAAGAACTGGAAGTGAGCCGGGAATGTTTTAGGGAAGAGCATACTGTCTTAGAGCATTTGGCTGAAATGTGGGGGGAATGTGAAGATATTGGCAGGCTGCGTTGTGAATTAGGGGATTTCATTGACAGCGAGCAGAAGAACTTAAATCAGAAGGAAGAAGAACTTGCCGGGGAATATCAGGATATCTGCCGGCAGGAGCGAGCCTATGAAGCGTGGTATGAAGAAGCGTGCAGGAATTTAGCAGAGGAGGATGAATCATGGCAGGGATAATGATGTATCCGAATACTATGAAGGTAAAGACAAAGGCTATGCTGGAACAGTTGGAGCAGCTTGAGCCATATGCAGAGGCTGCATATAAGGCGTTAGGTATGGTACAGATGAATTGTTTTTATCTTATGGGAGCAGCGTGGGATAACGTACGGGAATATATGCGTGAAATACAGCAGCCGTTAATGCAGACGTGCCAGCTATGGCTCAAGTCACAGAAGGAAGCCACATCTGCCTATCATATGGCAGCGCTCTGCCTGCCGAATGTGAACTGCCTGGATGAAGACAGGTTGGAAACGGAAAAGTCGAACTATGAAAGATGGCTGGACCGGGAGTATAACCGGGAAGATCCCAACTATTCCCGTATAAGGCGATATAGGAGGATGATACGGGAAATAGACTCTAAATTAGAGGCAATGAGTATGTTTATCCGTGTGACAAGGAGGATGTATGACAGGCCGGCAGAGCTGCTGTCAATACTGGAAAAAGCGGATACTCAATTAAGCGGTGTAGGAATTGACCCGGTTACGGGGTTAATCAACTATACATCGGTGGATTATGACTGGCTGTTTAACATGCAGGAAAAATTGAGCGATGATTACCTGAAGAAGCTGGGAATATCTATTAAGCAAATCGTACGAATGAAGGAACTGGGACTGTCTTCCGGTGAATTGAAAGCTGCCTATGAGAGCCTGAAAACAGAAGAGGATAAGGAATTCTTTTGCGGCATGTTGAACGAAACCTTCAGAACAACGTTCCAAATCGATCCAAACCAGCTTTCCATGGAAGCAAAGTTTTTCCTGACAAAGTATACGCGGATGATGTTAGATAAGGGAAAGGTGGATGAACTGCGGGATTTGATTAATGAAATGTTATATACGGATCCGGATCACCCCTATTACCCCAATCGCCAAAATAAGCAGGCATATGGGATGGAATATATCGATATATTATTTGAAGCCAGTTCCTGTATTTTAGAGGAAGAGGGGAAATTGATTTTGGCTTCAAAAGGAATCCTGACGGAAGATGGAATGGATAGGCTCAGTAAAAATATGAGAGAGCTTGCAGATCTGAATGTGCTGTGGGGCTCAATCAGCAATACAGCCTTTCGAGAGGATTATTTCTATGAGAGTGGGATCGAGAGCATTTCCATGCGCCTGATGTATGGAAGCCGAATTGAAGATTTAGAGTATCAGGGGAGTGGTTTTAAATATAATGTGATGTACAGCACAGCTTGGATAAAAGATAGCAGTACCGAGGCGGAGGGAAATAATGTTTATGATATAGAATGGCATAAAGATAATTTGTTGGAAGTAAATACGAGTATAAATACAGATTTAAACGCTATGAATGACCAGGAATACAGAGAAACCTTAAGGAACCTTGAAAAGCAGAAGGAAGAGTTATGGATGAAGTACGTTATAAATACCGGAACAGGGATCGTGGGGGCATTGTGTCCGAAGGCAGGGCTTGTTTATGGCCTTTTAGCAGGAATCAGTGAGGGAAATGCCGGCAAGGTTGGAGACAAATCGTACGTACTTCTTGAAAAAAGCGGGATCATAAAGCCGGAGGTGATGAAGTGTTATAAGGCTGGGGGAAAATCAGCCGTCATTGCGGCCACCGGTCTGCTGGATTATTTTGATGAAAAGCAGCGTTTGGATGGCCAAATATCCGGTGAACATGCAAGGATGAAATTAGAGTGGTTTGGAGCAACCAGCAGCTTTCAGGGGGGAGAGCTGACGGAAACTGTGAACGCAGGGTTTTATAATGTGACGGCTTTGGAAGAGTTAAGAGACTGGGAAGAGAATGGGTTAATTAGTGTAGCAGCAAAGGTGATTGAAGATGATAAAAAAATAGATGCGTTAATTAAGAATTTGAAAGAGCATCTCATAAAAACGGGTCAGTATAATGAGACAGTAAAAACGGTGATGGAAGGAGGGGATATTATGGGGTTGGATACGGAGCAGTTTGTCAAAGCGGTGGAGGATATTAACAAGGCTTATGAGAATGTTTATGCAGATAGAAAGAAGAAAAAAATAGATGGCCCATGTGGAGGCAAGCTGAACATACAGGCGATATTCCAGATGAGTGTCCCGGGGAAGGAGTAACATAAGATGAAACATATAAAGCAATTAAGTATAATAGTTATAATTCTATTGTTCACTGCGGGCTGCAGTCCGAAAAAGCAGGCTTTAGAGATGGAGGAAGAAATAACTTCATGGGAAAGCCCGTTAGATATAGAAATGATTGGTTCAGAGAAAGAAGGGAATTTTTGCATTGTAGGGGAAGGAGAGGGAGAGCCCAGAATCATCCCGGACAAGTATTATATCGAGACAACCGCCTATACCGGAACGACATATGAAATTGAGCAAACCTACGATACTTACCGAATAGAGGAGACAGACCGGTATGAAATAGGGATATATGATTTCCATACATTGGAATTAATAAAGACATTAGATATGAGGGAGATAATGGGGCCCTATTTAGAAGACTGGCAAATCTGGAGTACAGGCCACTGGGTAGGGGAGTATAAGGGGAAATATTATCTTACTCAGCCATTAACAAAGAAGCAGACGGAGGAGGAGATCATAGCCAAAAAAGAGGAGGAGTTTAGGGGCTTATGGATTGATATCGAGGATGAGACGGCAGGCTGGATCGATAAGGAGCCCAATCCGGTATATAGTGATCAAAAAGACAATATTTGGATGTTAGTTGGAACATTAATTTTGAATGCTAATGGTTATGAGGATACTCATGTGAGTAATCTATACACGTTGAAGGACACAAGTTATATCTCAATCCCAACAAGCAGTCTGCCGGAAAAGAATGAAAAGTTATATAGCTTGTTTCCAGATTTAAAGAATGTCAGCCGGGAAGAAGGGATTTATGCCAATATATTCCTGCATCCGGAGACAAACAACATGGAAGCAATTTCACTCATACTCAATGATGGGGAGCGTTTGGACTTTGACGCATTGAAGCCAAACAGTGACGGATACTATGGGGGCTATGGAAAGAATGGGAAAAGACATAGGATTACGAAAGAAGAGTATGAGCAATTCCAGAGGGATTATGAGGAGTATTTCGATAAGGAAAAAGAGCGGATGCAGGGGGAAGAGTAAGGTATGACAGAAGGGAAATGCCGGCAAGGTTGGAGACAAATCATACGTACTTCTTGAAAAAAGCGGGATCATAAAGCCGGAGGTGATGAAGCGTTATAAGGCTGGAGGAAAATCAGCCGTAATTGCGGCAACCGGTCTGCTGGATTATTTTGATGAAAAGCAGCGTTTGGATGGCCAAATATCCGGTGAACATGCAAGGATGAAATTAGA